>VOFH01002978.1_pt1 | contig 18909 bp, 35 predicted proteins | sample 5384091 | NCBI WGS metagenome assembly VOFH01 (sample SAMN12384727, study PRJNA508395) | human gut metagenome | isolation source: healthy gut G | host: Homo sapiens
GCTTTGAGGAGACGATTGTAAGAAGGCGCTTTTATGAGGCAATTGAATCTCGTCAGGTTCGTCCGGGACTTTGGCAAGACTGCCGGATTAAAATTAGCATACAGTCCGTTAAATGGTTCTGGTCTTGTGCCGTAACACAGTTAAAAGATATTGGTATTACAGCAATTGTTTGAACAGGAATATCCAAATTGCAAACATGCAGCGGGCGGAGATCTTTTGAGGCTTTGGAGCAGGGCTTAAATCTTGCGAAAGAGACAGGAGCAGATCTTATCCGGATGCGGACCGCGTAGGTATTGCAATGAAATGTCCGATGGGTCTTATGAGCTTGTCAGCGGTAATGAAGTTGGTGTATTGTTTTTTGATTTATTTGCGCAGGACGCATCGAAAAAGGAACTATGCCGGAGAATCGGTAGCGGTGAAATCTATTGTATCTACCCTCTTGCAGATGCAGTGGCTGCCACTATGGAGTGGAACTTCGCAACGTACTTTTATTGGTTTTAAGCGGATCGGAGATCAGATTGCACAGTTGGAGGAAGCCGAGAAGTGGATCGCTTTATCTTCGGTTTTGAGGAGAGCTACGGCTATCTGGCAGGTCCGTATGTCCGTGATAAAGACGCTGTCATCGGTTCTATGCTTATTTGTGAGATGGCAGCTTACTACAGAAGTATCGGAAGCCCCTGAAGCAGAGAATGGAAGAGATTCATACAGAATACGGACGTTATTTTAATAAGATCGACAGCTTTGAATTCCGGGACTTAGCGGAATGGATAAGATGGCAGGTATCATGCAGAACCTTCGCGTGAAAATCCATTGACAGAGGTTGCCGGTGTGAAAGTAGCTCAGGCAATTGATTATACGAAACCAGAAGAGACAGGACTTCCATCTGCAAATGTATCGACTATAAATTAGAAGATGGGGCAACGGTTATCGTTCGTCCTTCGGGAACAGAACCGAAGATTAAGATCACACTACACAACTCAAATCCCAGAAGAAATTGGCAGGCAAGAAGAAACAAGTGGTTTCAAATGTAGAAGCAGTAGGCAGGAAATTCCGTGTACGTTCCCTGACAGCATATGCGATTCATAAGTTCTTCCAGGAGAGAGATTTTGTATACGTGCATACACCGCTGATCACAGGCAGTGACTGCGAAGGTGCCGGCGAGATGTTCCAGGTGACAACGAGGATCTGAACCATGTGCCGAAAAATGCAGACGGAACTGTTGATTATTCCAAAGATTTCTTTGGGAAAGAGACAAGCCTTACAGTAAGCGGTCAGCTTAATGGTGAAACTTATGCACAGGCATTCCGCAATATTTACACATTCGGACCGACATTCCGTGCGGAGAATTCTAACACCACACGTCATGCCGCCGAGTTTTGGATGATCGAGCCGGAGATCGCATTTGCAGATCTGGATGACGATATGGTTCCTTGCAGAAGCAATGTTAAAATATGTCATCAACTATGTGCTGGAGAATGCACCAGAAGAAATGAATTTCTTCAATTCTTTCGTAGACAAAGGGACTTGATCGACCGTCTGAACAACGTAATCTTCTGATTTCGCAAGAGTTACTTACACAGAAGCAATCGAAATCCTTGAAAAGCACAATGACAAATTTGAATACAAAGTATCATGGGGAGCAGATCTGCAGACAGAGCATGAGCGTTATCTGACAGAAGAGATCTTCAAACGTCCGGTATTTGTTACCGATTATCCGAAGGATATCAAAGCTTTTTATATGAAGCTGAACGATGATAATAAGACTGTAGCAGCAGTAGACTGTCTGGTTCCTGGAATCGGAGAGATCATCGGAGGAAGCCAGAGAGAGGATGATTACGACAAACTGAAAGGAAGAATGAAAGAACTTGGACTTAAGGAAGAAGATTATGGAGTTCTATCTTGATCTGCGTAAATACGGATCTACAAGACATGCCGGATTCGGACTTGGATTTGAGAGATGCGTAATGTATCTGACAGGAATGTCCAATATCCGTGACGTTATCCCATTCCCAAGAACAGTCAACAACTGCGAGCTGTAATAGAGGAATGTGGATAACAACACGTGAAAAACTGTATCATAAAACGTATATGGGGACGGGGGATTTATAAAAATCCGCCGTCCATATACGGAATGGAGGGCAGTATGAATATATTAGTAGTAGATGACGAAAGGGAAATCGCTGATGTAGTAGAGCTTATATCTCCAGAATGACCAATACAATGTATTCAAATTTTACAACGGCCAGGATGCATTGGACTGTATTAACAGTACGAAGATCGATCTTGCGATCCTGGATATTATGCTTCCGGATATTGACGGATTCCAGATCCTCAAGCAGATCCGGCAGAAATATACATTTCCGGTGATCATGCTGACGGCGAAGACGGAATACATGGATAAGATCACCGGGCTTACGCTGGGAGCGGATGATTATATTCCGAAACCGTTCAATCCATTGGAGCTGGTTGCCAGGTGAAAGCACAGATTCGACGCTATACGCAGTACAATGAGGGTACGAAGGACGAGGGGGATGTGATTGATTTTGGCGGTCTGTTCCTGAACCGGACTTCTCATGAGTGTGTATACAATGAAGTGCCGCTGACACTGACACCGATCGAATTTGACATCCTCTGGCTTCTGTGTGAGAACCGGGAAAGGTCATAAGCTCAGAAGAATTGTTCGAGAAAGTATGGCATGAGAAATATTATAAGAACAGTAACAACACGGTGATGGTGCATATCCGTCATCTCCGCGAGAAGATGAGTGCACCGACAGGTAAGTCTGATTTTATCAAGACTGTGTGGGGAGTGGGCTATAAGGTTGAAGAATAATTATCGGAAATTAAAATTCAGTATCCTCTTGCAGACGGTGCTGGTCACAGCGCTTACCGTTCTGGTAGGTGGATTACTGCTTAAATTTGTGATCGATGGAATTTATAATGACAGTTTTGCCAGAACTTTTGTAGATGTTCTGGTATTTCTGAATATAAATGAAAAGACGGCGGTCCATCTTTACTGGCAGCTGATCGGAGATAACAAGACATTTTTCATGATTGTTGGTTATCTGATCCTTTTGCGCTGTTTTTTTATGTTGCGCTTTCTCAGATGACAAAATATCTGGATCAGATCGATCATGGAATTGAAAATATTATATCGGAATCTACAGATCCCATTCATCTGATCACAGAATTAAAACCAATAGAGATCCGTTTGAATGAGATTAAAGCAACATTAAAACGGCAGGAGCTGGAGGCATCGGAAGGCGAAAAGAAGAAAACGACCTGGTGCTTTTTCTGGCGCATGATCTGAAGACGCCGCTGACTTCGATCGTGGCGTATCTTACGATGCTCGAAGATCATCCCGACATGCCGGAAGAAGAACGAAAAGCATATACTCACATCGCATTGGAAAAATCCATCCGATTAGGAGAGCTGATCAATGAATTTTTTGATATTACAAGATATAATCTTCAGAATATCGAACTGGAACCGGTAGAGATTGATCTTACGATGATGCTTGAACAGCTTGCAGATGAGCTGTACGGAGTCCTCCAGGAAAGAAGCTGACCTGTGAAGTGGATGTAGAAGAAGATCTGATGATCTATGGAGATCGGATAAGCTTGCAAGAGTATTCGATAATATCTTAAGAAATGCAATTGCTTACTGCTATGCAGATACGGAGATCCGGATTGAAGCGAAAATGAAGGATGGTGACATCGAGATCACATTTACCAATGCAGGTGATAAGATTCCGGGCGATATGCTTCAGACGATATTCGAGAAATTCTATCGCGTGGATGGTTCCAGATCGACAGGAACCGGCGGCGCAGGTCTGGGACTTGCGATCGCCAAACAGATCGTGGAGCTGCACGGAGGAAGAATCCTGGCAAAAAGTGATGACAACCGGACACAGTTTGTCGTAACACTGCCATCGAAAGAGAAGACAGAACAGAAAGAGGGAAGCGAGGATGAAGTTCATACACATCGCAGACTTGCATTTAGGGGGCAAAGCCGGACGCGGGAAACGCGTACAGTCAAAATAGAGAACAGGAGCTCTGGGACAGCTTTCGTGATATCATAACAATCTGCAATCAGAAAAAGACAGATTTGTTGCTGATCATGGGGACCTGTTCCACAGGCAGCCACTTTTAAGAGAATTAAAAGAAATGAATTCCATACTGGAGATGCTGGAGCAGACAGAAGTTGTTATGATCGCCGGTAATCATGATCATATCAGGAAAAACTCTTATTACCGAACATTTACCTGGGCACCGCATGTGCACATGATCTGCTCGCAGGAAATGAGCTGTGTGGAACTTGACCGGATCCAGACGGCTGTCTATGGATGCAGTTATCATTCCAGAGAAATTCTGGAGCCGTTATATGATCATGCAGTTCCGGAAGGACGGCAGAAGTATGAGATTTTGCTTGCACACGGCGGGGATGAGAAACATATTCCGATCAAGAGTAATCAGATCATGACGCTTGGGTATGATTATGCTGCATTTGGACATATCCACAAGCCGCAGATGCTGGTGGAGAACCGGATGGCATATGCCGGCTCGCTGGAGCCGACGGATGTAGGTGATACAGGAGCTCATGGTTATATCGAAGGAAAGCTCACCGGAAATGGTTGTCAGATCCGTTTTGTGCCACATGCACTGCGTGAATACAGACACTGCGAGGTACAGGTGGATAAATCTGTGACCGGCCATGTACTGAGGCAAAAGATTGCAGATATGATCGAAGAGCAGGAAAGCAGCACATGTATAAGATTACACTGACTGGTTATCGAGATCCGGATATCTGGTATGAGCTGGATCATATGGATCCATACGGTAATGTGGTGGAGATTACAGACCACACAAAGCCTGCATATGACTTTGAAAAATTAAAAAATGAAAATAAAGGAAACATTCTCGGACAATATATTGAAAGCCTGAGTGGCTATCCGGCCGACAGTCTGGAGTACCAGGCACTCTGTGAAGGAGTGCAGGCTTTGATGGAGACGAGAAGAGGATAGAACCGAAAGATGCAGATTAATGAACTATTGTTAAAAAAACTTTGGAAAATTCCATGACCGGCAGATAGATCTGGAAGAGGGGATCAACCTGATTCACGGGGAAAACGAATCAGGAAAGTCTACAATCCATACATTCATCAGGGGAATGCTTTTCGGAATAGAAAGAGGGAGAGGGCGGGCTGCGCAAAATGATACTTTCAGTATATACGAACCGTGGGAAAATCCTAATTACTATTCTGGTATATTGAAGTTCAAAAGTGGAGAGAAACATTTCCGTATCGAAAGAAATTTTGATAAATATTCTAAAAAAGCGGAACTGATTTGTGAAGAGGACGGTGAAGTACTGTCTGTAGAAGACGGAGAGCTTCAGATGCTGCTTGGGGAAATGGACGCAGAACGTTACGATAATACCGTTTCCATGAGCCAGAGGAATGCACAGATGGGGGAAAGTATTGTGGCAGAGCTGAAAAATTATGCGACAAACTATTACACCTCGGGAAACGGAGAAATCGACCTGGCCGGTGCATTGGAACAGTTAAGGGGCAGGAAGAAGATCCTGGAAAATGAGATCCGTATGGAAATGGCTCAAAAGCAGCAGAAACGTGAAAAACTTGAGCAGGAAGTATCTTTTGTCTGGCGTGATGTACATCATCTGGAAGAAGAACTGGAACGTGTAGAAGAAGAACTTGCGTATCGGCTGGAAAAGGAAGAAGAAAAGAAAAAAGAGCGCCAGAGGGAAGAAGAACATGGAAAAGGTGTCATGGATGAGATTCGTCCGGAAAAATGGAGGATTCATCCAATGGAGCTTCTGGTGTTTGCACTGGTTATTGTGATCGCAGTCATCTTGTTCTCGAAACCGTGGAATTATCTGATCGCTATTGTGTTATTCCTTGCGTTCGGCTTATATATATGGAACCGGATGAAAGTTGGAAAAAAACAGGTAAAAAACAGAGCCAGAGATTATCCTTGAAGAGATCACGCAGGAAGAGGAGAAAGTTCCGATAGAGAAGTTACGCTGGGAGAAATCGCATATTACAGCGGAATTAAAAGAGAAGAGAATTCAGTATGACAACCTGGGAGAACAGCTCGCGGAGCTGGATGAAGTTAATGAGCGTTCCAGAGAATATGAGATGAAACGCCAGGCGGTCCAGATGGCGGCAGATCATCTGGAACAGTTGTCAGAGGAGATGCGGGGATATCTAAAAAGAGATCTGAATGAGAAAGCGTCATCATTCATCTGTGAGATCACAGGTGGAAAATATAAAAAGCTTGTGACAGATGAAAAACTTCATGTATCGCTTATGACAGATGAAAAGAGAGTAGAGATTGAACAGGTAAGTCGTGGAACGGTAGAACAGGTCTATCTGGCACTCCGTATGGCAGTGGGAGAGCTTTTATGTGAGGAAGAGATGCCGGTGATACTGGATGATGCATTTGCATATTATGATGAGGAGAGAATGCTTCAGACACTCAGATGGTTGAAAGAACATAAGAAACAAGTGATCATATTTACCTGTCAGACGAGAGAAGAACAGGTGATGAAAGAAGCCGGACTTGTTTATCACAAGATAGAACTTTAAAAAATGCTGTCGGGAAATTCCCGGCAGCATTTTTTAATCACGTGCATTCGTAAGGAGCTGCCCGTGGCAGGTCCTGTAGATACTATTAAATCTCTTCACCATTTTTATACTTATTGACAACATTCTGAATTCTTTCGATAGGATTCAGGATACTGCTGATAGAACCATCGTGGTTAAGAGTGTCGATCACGAGGGCAATATATTTGCTCATATCACAGTTAATATAATATGGACGTTCCAGAAGTTCAGGTGTCTGGTAGATCAGGTTGGTAGTCAGAACAGCGTCTAAGATACCTTCTTCATATGCCTGGTCGAATTTCTCCAGACCGTTTGTGAACAGACCGAATGTAGCAGCGCAGAAGATACGTTTTGCTTTGCGCTGTTTTAACTGGCGGGCAACGTCTAACATACTGTCACCGGAAGAAATCATGTCATCAAGGATGATCACATCTTTTCCTTCTACGGAAGATCCAAGGAACTCATGAGCAACGATCGGGTTACGGCCGTCTACCACACGTGAGAAGTCACGGCGTTTGTAGAACATACCCATATCAAGGTTCAGTACGTTGGCAAGATAAATTGCACGTCCGGTAGCACCTTCATCCGGGCTGATCGCCATCATGTGATCACTGTCGATCTGAAGGTCTTTGAAGGTACGGAGAAGACCTTTGACGAACTGGTATGTCGGACGGATTGTTTCGAATCCGTTTAATGGAATCGCATTCTGTACACGAGGATCGTGAGCATCAAATGTGATGATATTGTCAACACCCATACGGACAAGCTCCTGAAGAGCGAGTGCGCAGTCCAAAGATTCACGGCCGCTTCTCTTGTGCTGACGGCTTTCATATAAGAATGGCATAATGACGTTAATACGACGTCCTTTTCCACCTACTGCTGCAATAATACGTTTCAAGTTCTGAAATGATCGTCAGGGGACATATGGTTAATATTTCCTGTCAGGGAATAAGTCAGGCTGTAGTTGCAGACATCGACCATCAGATAAAGATCTTTACCACGTACAGATTCATTGATAATACCTTTTTGCTTCACCTGAACCAAAACGTGGAACTTTTGCATCGATTAAGTAAGTGTCTTTCTCATAGCCTATGAAAGCGACATCGTTCTTATGAATATGTCCATCTTCCTTTCTCCATTTTACGAGATAATCATTTACTTTTGCTCCCATCTCTGTACAACCGTCAAGAGCGATCAGTCCAAGTGCTCCTACCGGTATATTCTCAAGATTACGATCGTTACGGCGTAACATCATTAGTACCTCCCAGGTTTAATAATTTTTTTTGGATACGGATATCGTCACCGGTAATACGCAGAATTGTATAATTACTGCTGATTCGTGAGAATGTCCGTTCCGGAGTAGATTGATTTTATATCCTCCATGCAAGGTTGGTAGATATTATGGTTGATTTCTGCCTTAATATGCGTTCATTCAGACAAATGAACAACTTGGATACAGTAAAATGAATTCGGCAGTTCTGTACCCAGATCATCAATGATCAGCAAGTCACAGTCATAGATGTGTTCAAATACATCAGAATCCTTGTCCTGTCTTTTTACCAAATGTATTCTCTGCAAGGATATCAAAAAGTCCGGCTGCTGTAAAGTAAATAACGGAATAAGCGGAATCCATTAATTCTTTTGCGATGCAGTGAGAAAGAAAAGTCTTTCCGACACCGGTATCTCCATACAGTAGTATGTTATGAAATTCTTTAGAAAATGTATCTACGAAGTTGTGACAGACATTTAATGCAGTTTCCATTGATTCCAGAGAAGAACGTCCGGTAAGCGGATCGATATGATTCCTGGAATAATAGGACAGAGAACAGGTTGAAAAGTTCTCTTTGTCAAGGATATCTTTGAGATTAGATTGCGTATATAAATAATCCACAATCGCTTTTTTGAAACAGTGACATTTATGTGTGCCAATATAACCGGTATCTTTACAATCCGGACACTGATAGTGTAATTCAAGGTAATTGGCAGGAAGACCATGTGCTTTTAGTAAAGCCGGCTTTCTGGCGGAGAGTTCTTTGAGCTCTGATTTTAAAGAAGAAAGAGCAGTCTGATCTCCGTCCAGAAGCAGTCTTGCCTTTTAACACTTAAAGAGGAGATGGAATGATCCACTTCCTCTAATTCGGGAATGAGGGCGTATGCCTTCTCATAGCGTTTTCTGAGTTGAAACTCATTATCCAGTTGTTTTTGTTCATAAGTACGCATTAAATGATCGTACTGAGAATTGGAAAGTGCCATGTTATGGAAAACTCCTCTGCATTCGCATAATAGAATCTGATATGTATACTTTATTGCTGAACCAGACGACGTTCCAGATCATTCATGTCATAAGAACGTCCGTCGAAATTGTTGAACTTATTGTTCTGGTTAATTGCAGGCTTCTGTGCCTGTTGCTGTCTTTGCGTTCCTTTGCGAGCTCTTTCGCACGTTCCTTCTCTTTGCGATAATCAGCATCTACCGCATCGATATCTTTTAACTGACGGACATTCTTGTCCTTCCAGCGCTTCAGAATGGAATCGGTATAGTCAAAGCTTGGCTGATGAATGGCATTCATCGTACGGTCACATGCTTCAGGATTACTTCAGAGCAAAACCATATTCTTCTGACCATTTGCGGATATAGGCAATCTCAGAAGCGGCAGGACCGCGGCCCTTAATCCCATATGCATTCAGGACGCAATAACAGTTCTTATTATAAAGAAATGAACTTGTCTTGGCAAGATTCACAGTTGTTATGTTTTCTTCATGCCATGATAAGGCCACCTTATTAATATAATGCATACTCTTGTGACCATTTTCGACACAATATTCGATCAGATACTCAATAAGTTCAGCTGACATATTCAGTGTGTCATAAAAATAAGTAATCTGGTCAATATCAGTAGCGGAAAGTGTCTTGCCGAGATACTGTTCGGCAACAAAAGTAATTCTTTGAATTCTGCACGTTCCTTACGGCTACGGTACTGCTGTATATTTGTTGTAGATGCCGGAACCGCAGAAACAGGGGCTTCGACAGAATCAACAGGGTAATCCATCTGATTTGTCATAGATGGAACGGACGCAGTCATATAGCCGGACTGTACATCGTGTAATTCGGAAGTTGGTACGGATGAACGGACCGTACTTTGCGGAGTCGGATCATCCGGAGTGTCATCCAGATAATCAAGAGTCCTTCACTCTTCCAGTATCTTAATGCGCGGAGTACATCCTTCTCTGTGCACTCGAGCAGATCAGCCAGCTCGGAAACAGAAAGACATCCGGAGGACTGATTCATATGACGGAGAAGAAGGAGATATACTTTGACATATTCTCCATTGGCTCTGACCATATACTGGTCGATAAATTCATTGTCCAGTACAGTCGCGTTCGTCTGTACATACTTCGTAAGTTTTAATTCCTTCATAATAATTCCCCGTCCTCCCCAGAACTTTTTGTATCTTTCGTTTCATCGTAGACACATTATAGCACCGGGAAGACGGGGAAAAAAGAAATTTTTGAGTCAAAATCCGACTTTTTGTGGATAAAATTGTGTGGATAATGTGGATAACTAGCGTTTAAGCAGGTTTTCCCCAATGTTTACAACGTTTCCGGCTCCCATAGTTATCAACACATCTCCCTTCTGGCACTTGTCCAGACAGAAGTTTTCAATCTCTTCAAAGCTTGGGAAATAGTAAGCATCGCATCCTTTTTTCTTTAATTCTTCTGCGATCATCTCAGAAGACATGCCCAGAGTATCTGTCTCACGGGCAGCGTAGATGTCTGCGAGGATCACATGATCGGCATGTGTCAGGGCATCTACAAATTCAGGGAATAATGCTTTTGTACGGGTATAAGTATGTGGCTGGGAAGATGCACCATATTTCTTTGTGCGGGTATTCCTTGGCCGCTGTTAAAGTTGCATTGATCTCTGTTGGGTGATGAGCATAATCATCAATGACAGTAACTCCATTAACTTCACCTTTATATTCGAAACGACGGTCTGTGCCGTGGAACGATTTCAGTCCTTCTTTGATCTTGGTAAATGGAACTCCGAGAAGGTCTGCAACGGCAATGGCTGATAATGCATTGGATACATTATGATCTCCATTCACCGATAATGAGATACGGTCGATAAATTCACCGGATTTTACCAGATCGAAAGAGGCCTCTCCCTTCTTATCATGAAGGACATTGGTTGCACTGTAGTCAAGAGAGCTGTCATTACCGTAACGGATCACGCGGCAGTCAAGGTCAGCAGTGATCTCTTCAAGATCAGGAATGTTGTCGTTGATAACAAGTGTTCCATCCTTTGGAAGTAATTTCGCAAAGCGGTGGAAAGAATTACGGATATCAGCCAGGTCTTTGAAGAAATCCAGATGATCTTCGTCAATATTCAGGATTACGCCGATCTTCGGGAAGAAATGCAGGAAACTGTTCGTATATTCACAGGCTTCTGTGACAAAATATTCAGAATTACCTACACGGATGTTACCGCCGATAGCCTTTAAGATGCCGCCGACAGAGATGGTAGGATCCATTTCTCCGGCAAGTAAAATGTGTGACAGCATAGAAGTTGTCGTTGTCTTGCCGTGGGTACCGGAAATTGCGATCGGTACATCATAGTTGGTCATTAACTGTCCGAGCAGTTCTGCACGGGTCAGCATAGGAAGATTCTGTTTTACAGCTTCTGCGAATTCTTCGTTATCAGGATGAATTGCGGCAGTATACTACAACAACATCGATGCCGGAAATAATATTAGAAGCTTTCTGTCCGTAGAATACTTTGGCCCCAGCTTTTCCAGATGATCTGTGAGGGCGGATTCTTTATTATCAGATCCGGAAATAGTGAAACCTTCTTTTTAAAAGTATCTCGGCAAGACCACTCATGCTGATACCGCCGATTCCGATAAAGTGTACGTGTACAGGTTTTTCAAAATTAATTTTATACATAATATACCATCCTTTTTAATAATATAGGTAAAAAGATCATCATAAAAACTACATGTTCTTCATATTATTATAAACATATATTAAAAAAAAATCCAAGTCGTAAGTTTTTGTAATAATTTAACAAAAAGTTTGCGAAAATCGAAAAAAAACTGTAAAATTGTTAGCTACGTAAGAAGAAGTATGGTATAATAGAAAAAGCAAGACTACTGAGAAGGGGTGATGACATGAGAAAGAAGGAAATGATAGCAATGCTGCTGGCAGGAGGACAGGGCAGCAGACTTGGAGTCCTCACAGCAAAAGTTGCAAAACCTGCCGTTGCATTTGGAGGTAAATATCGCATTATTGATTTCCACTCAGCAACTGCATTAATTCAGGAATTGATACGGTGGGTGTATTGACACAGTATCAGCCATTGAGATTGAATGCGCATATAGGAATCGGTATTCCCTGGGATCTTGACAGGAATTATCGGAGGAGTAACGGTTCTTCCACCATATGAGAGAAGCGGAAGCAGTGAATGGTATTCCGGAACTGCGAACGCAATTTATCAGAATCTGGATTATATGGAGCAGTTTGATCCGGATTATGTACTGATCTTATCAGGGGATCACATTTATAAAATGGACTATGAAGTAATGCTGGATTATCACAAGGCAAATCACGCAGATGTAACGATTGCAGCCATGCCGGTACCAATCGAAGAGGCAAGCCGTTTCGGTATTGTTATCGCAGATGAAGATGGAAGAATTCAGGAATTTGAGGAAAAACCTGCGGAACCAAAGAGTAATCTGGCATCTATGGGAATTTATATATTCTCATGGAAAGTCCTGAAGGAAGCGTTGGAGACATTGAAAGACGAGCCTGGTTGTGATTTCGGAAAGCATATCATTCCGTATTGTCAAAAAGAAGCGAGAGACTGTTTCGCATATGAATATAATGGTTACTGGAAGGATGTCGGAACACTGGGATCTTACTGGGAAGCCAATATGGAACTGATCGATATTATACCGGAGTTCAATTTTATGAAGAATTCTGGAAGATATATACCAACAGTGAGATTCTGCCGCCACAGTATATTTCGGCACAGTCAGTGATTGAGAGAAGTATTATCTGTAACGGTGCGGAAGTATATGGTGAAGTACATAACAGTATTATCGGATCCGGAGTTGTTATAGGAGAAGGATCCGTGATCAGGGATTCTATTATCATGAAAGATACCAGGGTTGGTAAGAATTGTGTCATGGACAAGGCAATCATTGCAGAAAATTGCCTGGTTGGGGATAATACTACATTTGGCATCGGAAGTGATATACCGAACAAATTAAAACCGGCAATTTATTCATTTGGCCTGGTTGCCGATGGGTGAAAAATCTGTAATACCGGATGGGGTGCAGATTGGAAAGAACACTGCTATCAGTGGAGTAACATCCAAAGAAGATTACGAATGGAGTACTGGAAAGTGGAGAAACATTGATAAAGGCAGGTGAACGAGCATGAGAGCAGTAGGAATTATTTTAGCAGGTGGTAACAGCAATAAGATGCGTGAACTGACACATAAGGCGTGCAGTGGCAGCAATGCCGATCGCCGGAAGTTACAGAGCGATTGACTTTGCACTCAGTAATATGTCAAATTCTCATATTCAGAAGGTGGCAGTTCTGACACAGTATAATGCCCGTTCGTTGAATGAACATCTGAATTCTTCAAAATGGTGGGATTTCGGAAGAAAGCAGGGGGGATTATATGTATTTACCCCGACGATCACCGCAGAGAACGGATACTGGTACCGCGGAACAGCAGACGCAATTTATCAGAATCTGGATTTCTTAAAGAGATGTCACGAACCTTATGTAATCATTACATCCGGTGATGCTGTATACAAGATGGATTATAACAAAGTACTGGAATATCACATTGCAAAGATAGCGGATATTACAGTGGTATGCCGGGATCTGGATCAGGGCGAGGATGCAACCCGTTTTGGCATTCTGAAGATGAATGAGAATATGCGGATCGAAGAATTTGAGGAAAAACCGATGGTGGCAAATTCAACACGATTTCCACAGGTATCTATATCATCCGCAGACGCCAGCTGATCGATCTGATCGAACATTGCGCAGAAGATGACAGACATGATTTTGTGACCGATATTCTTATCAGATATAAGAATCTGAAAAAATCTACGGTTATAAAATAAAAGATTACTGGAGCAATATAGCCACGGTGGATGCGTATTACAAAACAAACATGGATTTCCTCAAACCGGAAGTCCGGAACTATTTCTTTACACAGCTTCCAAGTATTTATTCCAAGGTGACAGATCTGCCGCCGGCGAAATATAATCCGGGTGCGATTGTGAAGAACAGCCTTGTGGCAAGCGGCAGTATTATCAACGGAACCGTTGAGAATTCGGTTCTGTTTAAAAAGTATTTGTGGGAAATAACTGTGTGATCAAAAATTCGATCATTCTCAATGATGTGTATCTTGGGGATAATACCTATATTGAGAACTGCATCGTGGAAAGCAGGGATACGATCCGTGCTAATACACGGCATGTTGGTGAAGATGGCGTGAAAGTAGTAATAGAAAAGAACGAAAGGTACGCATTATAAAAACTGAGGGGGACTTGTAAGAGTCGGATCAGAAGGCATGCCGGTCAAATAAAGGAAAAGGAGCGGACCGGTATGTGCGTTACTGGAGAAAGGGGCTAGAAAGTTAGATACCGGAAGGTTTTTTCGCAGAACAAGAATGTGGTTATCTTCATATAAAATGTTCAAAGATGATTCATTGTTTTAAATTTTTCCTGTCTGTTATTTTAATTCTTGAGGTGACTTTAAGATCGACAAAAGAAGTCATCTTCCAGTCGTTTCCGTTTTTTTCTAAGGAGTATTTACATTCTGTGTCATGAGCTGAAGAGCTTTGCCCTGTACTTGAACGTAGTATGTTTCCCGTGTAGAAATTACGCAGTTGCTGTCTCCATTATATTGGGTGTCCACAATCTCGTAAGAGTCCAGAGTCTCTTCAATATTGCGCTTCACATATTTTTCCTGTTCGGTATAGATTGCGCTGCCTTGCTTCATACAGTCTGCAATCAGTGAAAAGTCGGAATCTGTGACTGCCTGAGGGAAGTTCTTCAAGTATTTTTCTACAACTGCTTCCGGACCATCCTGATAAATGGAAGTGCTGTTTGGATTAAACAGTACATTCGGTGTGTAAGAATAGCTGCATTTTCCGCCGTATTCCAAGCTGTGATATCCGGCTTCAATCTGGGCGGTATCTTTTTACCGTTGCCCGGTGTTGTCTTCAAATTCTACAAGTGTAGAGTTCTTTTTTTCCATCTGATAGATTTCATCATAAATATTCTGCATAGAGTCAACAGTGTTGATATTATAATAAGCTCCGCCAGTCTGAGCTGCAATCTGGCTTGGATCATTGGAATTAACCGAACCAATGCCGATGATAAAGACCGGAATATGGTAACGCTTAGCCACATCGATGACATCCTGAGGGTACAGTTACTATAGTTATCGTTTCCGTCGGTGAAAGCGATGACACATCTTGCACCCGTCTGGGTTGCTACACGCTCAACTGCTGTATAGAGAGCATCATAGAGGCTGGTCATATCATCGGTATAAAGTGCATTTATGTCGTTTGTCAAAACATTCGGGTCATCACAAAATTCCTGCTCCAGGCGCACACCTGTGGAAAAGGATGTAAGTTCTACAAGGTCGCCTGCGTCAAACTGAACACTGTTAATGAAATTAATCATGATATTTTTTGCTTCTGCAAGTGGCGCCCCGTCCATACTTCCGCTGACGTCAGCAACCATGTTGATCTTCAGCGATTCTTTCTCATTGAGCTGGTTTACAGAAGTGACAACCTGCTTTACGTATTTTTGATTTGCATCCTCTTTGTTGATATAGAAAAGTGTTTTATCCAGATTGTCGGGAACCCTTTTGAGTGGCAGGATCTTTCATGTTCACATATAATTTTACCTTTGGAAATTCAGAGGCGTCTACCTGCTGAACGGTGATCTCTAAAGGATTTTTCGGTTCGATATACATGAAAATTGTCTGATCCATCGTGTTAAATGCCTTTTGGAGCGCTTTGTAATCGCGGTCTTCGCTCTTTGTAAGTTCATGGATTTTAGAAAGATTTTTGTCGTAGGACGTTTTAACTCTGTCTTCGGCACCTTTAAGGTCCAGATTTTCGTAAGTGTCAATACGGTCGTCAATGTAATCGTTCATTGGCGGCTTTTAAATCAGTGAAAGATTGATTGACTTCCTGAAAGAGTTCTAAGGCGCCGGAGGCATCTTCTTCTTTTGATTGCATCTGCACAGTCAGAAAGAAGTTTTTCATATTCTTCGTAGTTTTCGTGTGCAAGATCATAGTCTGCTTTTTTTCCTCCTGCATTGTTTTGATTTCTTTGCAGCAGGACTGGAAAATCGGAAACATTTTTGTTGATCTTTTTAAAATCCTTTAAAGATCGTTTTTGTCGGAAAAAGTCAGTAATGCCAAGTTTCGACCACTGCTTGTTCAGTCTTTTTCCGGCAGTTACATATTCGTCAACTTTTGATTCTTCTATTTTAGACATTAAATGGTTTTTGCGCATATTTAATCCGACTGTAGCATAGAGACCGCCGCAGACGAGAAGCAGGGCGAGAATCAGAAATACAAATTTCAGTGGCGAATGTTTTTCTTATTTGAAGAAGGTTCGGCTTGAGCCTTTTCTTGGTTTAGTTTTGCACCGCAATTGCCACAGAATGAAGCATTATCATCAGTGGACTTCCACAATTTTTACAAAACATAATAGTTTCTCCTTTACTCTCAAGTTATTATAAATAAAAGTTTTTTCTTATGTAATTATTCATTATCTAAAAGACCGAAACCGGCAGCGATACCTTCTGCATCTGCTTTGCTCCAGACCGTTTTTAAGTCCCCTTTAACAGCAGCCTGACGAACCTCCGACACAGTATGAAATCCATGTTCAATGATGAGACCGGGAACCTGTACGTTAGAAGCTCCGCGCAGAACACCATAGTAATCCCCTTTGTTCCCGTGCGCTTACATACGGTTCCTTCTTTGTCACGGCTGTCGTTATAGGCGTCCGTCCATTCAAGGACTTCTTGTTTTTGGGCTTCCCGAAAGGCTTTGGTTTCCGAAAGACCTTGGTCAAAAGAAGCGGCGGCGAGGCGGCTGCCTGCTTCATTTGCAATGCGAAGCGCTGTCGGATTGTCAAGCGCAACGGAATTAACGAAAATAATCGGTTTATTTATGGAAATGGGCTGCTGCTCGGTCGGTGAACCGCCGGCATTTTCCAGATTGGCATTGGTGTGAAGAGATACAAATAGGTCGCAATCCTTTGCCAGTTCTCCGCGCAGACTGATGTGTGAAGAATCTAATTGCCGGTCTTCATATCCGTCAATGGTAATTGTGCCGGAATTGCGCGTGAGCTTGGAACTGATTCCATAAGTTTCTTTCAGCGTTTTCTCAAGTTCGATAGCAAGTGCCAGAGAAAAATCTCCTTCTGCGTAGCCAAGATCATCGGAGGTAACAGCATTTTTTCCTTCAAAATGTCCGGGATCAATACAGAGAATAAGATTTGTTGCCGGAATCTCTTCGCCGGATTCGCTCTTGTATTTATCCGGAGAAGCTGCGGTGACATCCACTCGGTAAAAGGTATTGCTGCATGGAATCGTCAGACAGCGTATCCGTGACAAAATTATGTGATTATTCAGGCGTAAAGGGATGTCTGAACTATCTTCCGAACGGATATGCAATATGGGAAAATATTCAGTCGGATCTTGATAAACGTTTTAAAGACACAGGTGTGGAAAACGTATATCTTCCGGTTTCTGATCCCGGAGAACCTTCTTCCAGAAGGAAAAAGTGATCATATCGAAGGATTTGCACCGGAAGTTGCATGGGTAACACATGGTGGTCTTGAGACTCTTCAGGAGCCAATGTGCATCCGTCCGACATCTGAGACATTGTTCTGTGACGTGTGGGCAAGAACCGTTCAGTCTTACAGAGATCTTCCGAAAGTATGGAACCAGTGGTGCTCGGTACTCCGCTGGGAAAAGACTACAAGACCATTCCTTCGTTCCAGAGAATTCCTGTGGCAGGAAGGTCATACAATCCATGCAACTTACGAAGAAGCAGAACAGAGAACACTGACCATGCTTCGTGTATATCAGGAACTGATCCGTGATTCCCTTGCAATCCCGTTCGTATCAGGTCCGAAGACAGAAGCGAGAAGTTCGCAGGTGCACAGGATACTTACACCGATCGAAGCTTTGATGCATGACGGAAAAGCGTTGCAGTCCGGTACAAGCCATTTCTTCGGAAATTCTTTCCCGGATGCATTTGACATCAAATATCTGGATAAGAACAATGAACTTCACAGCGTATATGAGACTTCATGGGGACTGTCTACAAGAATCATCGGTGCGCTGATCATGGTACACGGCGATGACAGTGGTCTTGTAATTCCGCCGAGAATCGCTCCGGTACAGACAAGAAGTTATTCCGATCGCACAGCACAAAGAAGGCGTTCTTGAAAAAGCAAATGAACTGAAACCTTCGACATATTTACTGTGGAAAACATAATATTATTGAAAAGTATAAGTCGTTTCCGGAAGATTATTTAAGTATCAATGAGTGCGGTCTTCTTCTATAAAAGTGACTTGATGGGTATAGACTGATTTTTATCAGTCGGATACGGAAAAATTCTCAGAAGAGATTCATCCGTAAATGGTCAAGACCAAACGATTACGTTTATAAGCTATTATTATCAAGAAAATGATAGAAACATTTGCAGTATTAAAGAACGAATCTGGAGGTTAGAAGATACGCGCAGGGTATCGGGCGTTGGAATGCAGATGGACATACTGGTTGTCGTAACGAAAGAATTGTCAGAGCAGGATTATTACTGGCTTCAGAACCTTCGGACGGATCTGGAGGGCAGAGAAGAAATCAATGAACTGGTAAGACGGTATGAAGAAGAAAAATCATCTCACTATTATCAGGCAGTTATGGATCGATCGTTCATTGCAAATAAGGAGAAGATGGAGGAGAAAGATATATGTGTGAAGTATTACATGAGTTATTTGCGGAAGATGTAGAAAAAGCAGCGGAAGAAGCAGCTCAGCGTATTAACACTCTGAATAAGATTCTGGCAGAACAGAACCGAACAGCGGATATTATTAAAGCGGCAACGGAGCCGGAATATCAGAAGAAACTGATGGAGGAACTTCAGGAGCATGATTAAGATTCAACTACCCCAAAGGTTCATACAATTATAAAAACGTTACAGGAACATGGATTTGAAGCCTACGCTGTAGGAGGT
>VOFH01001748.1_pt1 | contig 18858 bp, 31 predicted proteins | sample 5384091 | NCBI WGS metagenome assembly VOFH01 (sample SAMN12384727, study PRJNA508395) | human gut metagenome | isolation source: healthy gut G | host: Homo sapiens
GTATTTATCATGTTTGCGGGCATCGGAGCTGCGAAAGATACCTTAAATCCGCTTTTAGGGCAGCCGCCGGAGGAATTTGTGCAGAAGATCGATCAGATCGTAATGGCACATGAGGAGATCTGTGGAATCCATGACCTGATCGTACACGATTATGGCCGGGAAGACAGATGGTATCACTGCATGCGGAAGTACCTGCGGAGGGCAATATCTTAGAGATCCATGATATTATTGATAATGTTGAAAATGAATTAAAAGAAAAGTTAGGCTGTGATGCGACGATACATATGGATCCGATCGTGACATCGGATGAACATGTCAGTGAGATGAAAGCAGCGGTAATATCTATTATCAAAGGGAATTGATGAGCGGATCAATATGCATGATTTCCGCGTTGTAACGGGACCGACACATACGAATATTATATTTGATGTCCTGATACCGTATAAGTTTCATATACAGGATGATGAGCTGGCAGCACGTATTACATCACAGGTAAGGGAACGTCTTGGAAATAATTATTACGTGGTTATCAAAGTAGATCATTCCTACGTGTAAAGGAGTCGGGCAATTCAGGTTTTTACAAAGGAGAAACGTATGCAGACAAGTAACAAAGAACTGATCCTGCTGGTAGATGATGATCCGGGCAATCTCAAAAGAGCACAGACGATTCTGGGGAAGAATTTCGTATTTCTGCGACTACATCTGGGAAAATGGCATTGTCACTTCTTTCAAAAGTGACACCGGATCTGATCCTTTTGGATGTAAATATGCCGGAAATGAACGGATTTGAAACACTGAAAAAGATTCGGGAACTTGAAAATGGATTTATGATACCGGTTGTGTTTCTGACCGGTGATAATGATGCTGAAACAGAAACAAAATGTTTTGAGGCAGGGGCTATGGATTTTGTCAGGGAAGCCGTTTGTTTCCCAGGTATTAGTCAGCCGTGTGAAACGAATCTTAGAGAACAGACAGTACCAGAATCATTTAGAAGAGATGGTCGCCTCGCAGGTTGCGGAAATGACGCGTATGCAGGATGAAGTGATTACCGGTATCGCCAACCTGATCGAGAGCCGTGATGGCAGTACGGGACTTCATGTAAAAATACCCAGAATTATGTACAGATACTGACAAAAGCGTTGAGGGAAAAGGGATGTATCCGGATATCCTTGATCATAATTATGAGCTCAATACGGTAAAGGCATCGGTACTTCACGATATTGGAAAATAAAAACACCAGATGCGATTCTTTTAAAACCAGGACGGCTGACGGACGAAGAGTTTGAAGTCATGAAACAGCATACGGTAGCCGGGTGTGAGATCATTGACCGGATCATCGGAAATGTGGAACATGAGGAATATGTGGATATTGCCAGAAAAATAGCACGATATCATCATGAAAGATGGGACGGTACGGGCTATCCGGATGGATTATCCGGGGAGGAGATTCCGTTATGTGCAAGGATCATGGCACTTGCTGATGTTTTTGATGCATTATATCAGGACCGGTGTTATAAGAAAGCAATCCGTCCCGCATCTAAGGTGTTTGAAATTATAAAGGAAAATAGCGGCTCTCAGTTTGATCCGAACCTTACAGAGATATTTCTGGAATTGCAGAGGGAAATTACAGATATAAGCGAATGAGAGGGGACGTTATGATAAGAGAAATCAAAAAGGACAGGGCGGGAGTGATCCCGTATGTACTTTATTTCATATATACTGTTTATATGGTAGTGGCAGCAGTTTATTTAAAATGGCCAAGCTGGGTAGCTGCGGTGATAATTTGTGGGCTTTTGGCGAGTATCGGACTTCGGATGCTGACAGGACGGTACAGCAGACTGGCGAAGTTATTTTGTTCTGTTATGATATGGATGAATATTATTTTATATACGGTATTCACGGACGGTTCGTCTCTTACCATGGCAACAGTAGCAGCAAGTGTTGTGATGTTGTCTCTTTTTGATCTGATCGAGATCAATTATATTTCGTTGGTAGCAACGATCTTTTGTTTTGTCTTGATACATTCCTGTTAGATAAAGTAAGTTATGATAATCCGATACGGGAAATGGAATTTTTATGCAGTTTTTGCGATCATTATTCTCGAGATCATGGAAAATAAACAGTTAAAAAACCGTATACAGCATGATATGGAATTCAATGAGACAATGCGTGAACTCGAGGATGCCAAACAGGCAAAAGATGATTTTATGGCAAATATTTCGCATGAGATCCGTACACCGTTAAATTCTATCATCGGAATCGGATCAGAATTACTGGATGCGAAAGTGGATGATACGACAAAGGAACAGCTGTATGATATTACAGTTGCGGGCAGGAATCTGATGTCTTTGGTATCAGATATCCTGGATTTTTCAGAACTTGAAAATGACACGATGGAGCTGGTGGAAGAACCATATAACATTACGTCTGTGATCAATGATGTGGTTAACATGGCACATGTGTGGAATAAAGAAAAGAATCTTGAGATCATTGTGGATTGTGAGGCGGATATTCCGAATAACCTGCTTGGAGACAGTCAGAAAATATATCGAATTATCTTAAATCTCATCAACAATGCGATCAAATTTACAGATGCCGGTGGTGTCATTTTGTTTGTCGGCGCCCGCAAGGAATCATACGGCATCAATCTTATGGTAAAGGTGAAAGATACCGGAATCGGGATGAGCGAAAAAATATAGATGCACTGGAAAACACATACAATCAGGTAGATACGACCCGTGACCGGCGTGCGGGGGCATTATTTAGGTCTTGCAATCTCACGTAAAATGATTGCAAAAATGAATGGACATATGCATATTGAGAGTGTTCCTGATGCAGGGACGACGGTTTCTATTATCATTCCACAGAGAGTACTGACGGATATGCCGCTTGTATCCGTGCGTGATGCCGGAGATAAAAAAAGATCATTTTTTATATGGATCTCGAGAGATACCGTTTCGGACAGCTTCGTGACGGATATCTTGAATGTATCCAGAGGATGGTCGATCAGCTTCATGTAGATGCCGTGCGCTGTTCGACCATGCATGAACTAAAAACCGCATCGATCATGAAAATTATCAGTTTTTGTTTGTTGCGGATGTCGAATATTTTATAGATCAAAGTTATTTTGACAGCCTGACTGCAAAAAAATGAAAGTTGTTGTCATGGCAAACAGGGATTGTGATCTGCAAAAAATCGGACCGGAAGTTCTGCTTATCTATCGCCCGATGCATGTATTCTCGGTTGCAACCATTTTGAATGGAGAAAAACTTCAGCAGGACGCATACGACGAACGGTGGCATCATGACGACAGATTCCGTGTAAAGGAGCCAAAATTCTTGCAGTGGATGACAGTGCCATGAATTTAAAAGTTGTTTCAAGTCTGTTAAGCCATTATGGCATCACGATCGATACGGCATTGAGCGGTAGTGAGGCAATTGATAAAATCAGTGACAGAAGCTATGATCTCGTGTTTATGGATCATATGATGCCGGAAATGGATGGCGTGGAATGTATGCACAGGATTCATGAATTACCGCGGTTCCGTGAACGGAAAATACCGATCATTGCACTGACAGCCAACGCCATAGGCGGAGCCAGAGAGATGCTGATCAGGGAAGGATTCGATGATTTTGTTGCGAAACCGATTGAAAAATCTGCGATGGAACGTGTCCTTCGCAAATATTTAAGCATGTTTATTGAAAAGATACGGAGAGGAACAGGTTACCTGCAAGACAGAAGAAAAACAGTGGATTATCCGGACAATTCAAAGAAGGAAGGAAAGAATTTGAGGTTGCAGGAATTGACCGCCGGCTTGGGCTTTTCCTACTTTGACAATAATGAAGCGGATTATATGGAGATCGTGCAGTGTTTTTATGAACAGGGAAGAAGTCAGATCCAGACATTACAGGAGCTGTATGATAAAAAAGACTGGGAAAATTATAAGATCAATGTACATTCCTGAAAGGACAAAGTCTTACGATCGGTGCAAAAGAGCTTTCAAAAGGGCAAAGAGGATGCAGGAGGCATGTGAGCATGGGGATGAAAAATTATATCATACAAAACCATACGGAGCTGATCGCAGACTATTGTTCGATCCTTGATGGGCTGTCTAAGTATGTGACGGTGGGGGAAGAAAAAATCCAGTGCAGAAACTATCGGCAGCAATTGACAATTTTGACCAGGCAGAGGCAATGAAGCTGTTAGAGGTGATAAAAAATGAGACGGGCAGTTCGATGGCGGATTCGGATGCACAGTTGATCGCTGATATGGAAGCCCAGATTGAACTGTTTGATTTTATCAGTGCTGGGGAAACATTAAAAAATGGGGAGGTGCGGACAATGAGTAAGCTGAGTGACAGAATTATCCAGGTACTGATCCGGAAAGATGTTTCAATTCATGCACAGTTATTCCGCTTTATGTCGCTGCTTGGAACGATCGCGATGGCAGTGGGGAGTTTATACGCTTGCCGAGGGAATGGAGATAAAAATGTCGCAGCATTATTTGCCGGGGCGCTTTTTATGGGCATGCTTTTTCTGGGCAGGAAATAAATTCCAGCAATATGATCTCTGTTCTTTCATTCTGATGTCAGGGCTGAATGGAATTTTTCTTCCAGTTACGTTTCTGCGCTCCGGAGGCTTAAAAAGCGGTATGCCGCTTTGGTTTGTTCTTGGTTTCATCTCGCTTTTTTTCCTGCTGCGGGGGGAAAAGTCTTGCCGCGGGAACTGTTATAACGATCATTGCGGATGCGTATTGTTTTACACTGCATATGTTCATCCGGAACGGATCACTTATATGGAATCGGAATCTGTAGTTTATGGGGATATTATCGTGAGTGCGGTCATAACCATCTTTCTGACCTGTGCGTTTATGTTTATCCAGATCACTCTCTGAATATCAGAGAAAAGAAAATGAAAAGCAGCAGGCGGAGTTAGTTGCCGCAATGAATACACAGAGCCGTTTCCTTGCAAATATGAGCCATGAAATCCGTACGCCGATCAATACGATCATAGGATTAAATGAAATGACACTTCGGGAGGAGAATCTGTCAGACGATATTATTGAGAATGCCAATAATATCCAGAGTGCAAAATAAGATGCTTTTGTCCCTGATCAATGATATTTTAGACCTGTCCAAAATTGAGGCGGGAAAAATGGAAGTTGTTCCGGCGCGTTATGAGACAGGAGAATTATTCAGTGAAATTGTAAACACGACCTGGATCCGTGCACATGAGAAAAATCTGGAATTTTTGTGTCAATGTATCTGAAAAACTGCCATCCATGCTTTATGGCGACGAGATGAGGATCAAACAGGTTTTAACCAATATTTTAAGTAATGCGATCAAGTATACGCAAAAGGGATCCGTCACGCTGTTTGTGGAGAGTGAGCAGACGGGAGCGGACGAAATCCTTTTAAAAATGGCTGTGATCGATACCGGTATGGGAATCCGTCAGGATGATATGAAATACCTGTTTGACAGTTTTAAACGGGTCAATGAAGGCAGTACAAAAGGAATCGAGGGAACAGGTCTTGGACTTTCTATCTGCAGCCAGCTTGTAAATCTGATGGGTGGTCAGATCACGGTTGACAGTATTTATCAGAAAGGTTCTACATTTACGATTACGATTCCACAGAAAATTGTAAATGCCACGCCGCTTGGAAATCTCAATTACAACAGTTCCTCAAGACATCAGAGGTCTTCATATAAAAAAGTTTTGAAGCACCGGAAGCAAAAGTTCTTGTTGTGGATGACAATGATATGAACCTGCTTGTCGCTAAAAAACTGCTTCGGGAAACCAAAGTCCAGCTTGCATTGGCGCATAGTGGAATGGAATGTCTGAAGCTGACGGCAAAAAAATAATTACGATGTGATTTTTATGGATCACATGATGCCAGAGATGGATGGTGAAAAACCATGGATCTGGTGCGCAACCAGCAGGGTGGATTCTGCCGCAAAACGCCGATTATTGCATTGACGGCAAATGCAATGTCAGGTGCGGAAGAAAAGTATCGTAAAATGGGATTTTCTGATTATCTGGCGAAACCGATCAATGGAATCCTTTTTGAGGCAATGCTGCTCCGTTATCTGCCGAAAGAGCGCATTGAATATATGATCGATCCGGATGAAATCAGTGAGATGGACGGATTCCGTATCTTAGGGCAGAAGAAAAGCAAAGGCTGATCGTCAGCACAGACAATGTTGTGGATCTGCCGAATGATGTGATCCGGCAGCTTGGAATACCGGTTATGCATTATTTTGTAAATACGGAATACGGGCATTACGAGGATATGGTGGAAATCCATTCAGACAGTCTGCTTTCTTATATTGAAAAAGATCAGTATGCCAAGTCGGAAGCACCGACAGTCGGGGGGAATATGAGACATTTTTGGAAATCTGCTTGAGGAGGCGGAACAGGTACTGCATATCAGTATTGCTTCAGAATCCGGAAAGGGATTTGAGAATGCAAGCCAGGCGGCAGCCGGATTTTCCCATGTGCAGGTGTTTGATTCCGGTCATTTGTCGAGCGGTACAGGCCTGATGGTTATGCATGCAGCCAATATGGTGCTGAAAAATAAGGATCTGGATGAAATATTACAGAGTCTGGAAGCAATACAGCCTAAAATACAGACAAGCTTTATTTTAGACAGTTCAAAACAGCTCTATCGCAGTGGACTTTTAAATAAGCAGGTATGGAAAATGACAGAGATGCTGCAGTGTCATCCGGTTCTGGCATTGCACAAAAAAGAAAATTGTACCGGCAGCGATCTTTTTTGGAAATACACAGGATGTTTATAAAAAATATATACATGCGCAGATGGCGCGATGGTCGCCGATTGATCAGAAAGTCTTATTTATAACATCTGCGGGTTGTTCGAAAGAGACGAAAGATATGATTTTAGAGGAAGTGCAAAAGTATAAAAATTTGATCAGATCTACATGCAGGAGGCATCAGCAGCGATTACAAGTAACTGTGGAGCCGGCTGTTTTGGACTTATTTATATGTTGCAGTAAAATTTGGTCTGAAAAACAGTATTGACATTTTAAGAAAGCATGTTATACTCAGACACATAAAAATAGAATATGATCTTCAGGGCAGGGTGCGATTCCCTACCGGTGGTACAGCCCACGAGCCGCAAGGCATGATTCGGTGTGATTCCGAAGCCGACAGTATAGTCTGGATGAGAGAAGATATGGATAAGCAGGATTTAAAGGATCGTTTTAAACGGTTGGTAAGATAATGCATACATGGCTCTGAAATAGTTTTATTTCAGAGTCTTTTTTGTTTGTGACAATAGAATGTTCGCGGAGCGCGTATTTTATTGCTGCAAAATTAGATATCCTGCCGGATATCAGAAACGGAAAAAGTTTCGCATGGTATCCCGGTTTTTAAAATATGTCATTTTAGAAATCCCTAAAATCCGAGTTTTAAGAAGCTCTGAACGATCGTGTTCAGAGCTTCTTTTTTATGGCAATAGAATATTCCCGGAGCGTGTATTCTATCGTCATGAAGCAACAGAGATTGCAGATTTTATCTTGCAGGAAAGGGAAGGTATTCATGCAGCAGGAAAGATATATGCGCCGGGCAATGGAACTTGCAGAGCTTGGCAGAGGATGGACAAAGACAAATCCGGTGGTCGGTGCGGTTCTTGTAAAAGAGGACAGAATCATCGGGGAAGGCTATCATAAAAAATTTGGCGGACTTCACGCAGAGCGGGAAGCGCTGGCGGATTGCAGGAGCAGGGGAGAGGATCCGGCAGGAGCAGATCTTTATGTGACATTAGAACCGTGCTGCCATTACGGGAAAACGCCTCCGTGTACACAGGCGGTCATAGAAGCCGGGATCAGCCATGTGTTTGTTGGGGCGGAAGACATCAATCCGCTTGTGGCGGAGCCGGGATCCGGCAGTTAAGGGAGCAGGGCATCCTGGTGACGGAAGGAGTTTTACAGGAGGAATGTGAGTACCAAAATCGGGTATTTTTTCATTATATCCAGACAAAACTGCCCTATGTGCGGATGAAATATGCGATGACACTGGATGGAAAAAATAGCGTCGGCATCCGGAAAATCGCAATGGATCACCGGAGAGGCGGCAAGAGAACAGGTACACCGCATGCGGCATGAAATGACCGGAATCATGGTTGGGGCAGGCACGGTAATCGCGGATGATCCAATGTTAAACTGCCGTCTGCCGCAGACAAAAGACCCGGTCAGGATCGTCTGTGATACGACATTGCGTATACCGCTTAAGAGCCGGATCGTGCAGACTGTAGAGGAGCAGAATACCATCATTGCAACCTGCTGTCAGGATGAGGCGAAGATCAGGGAATATCAGAAATATGGATGCCGGATCATAGTGACAGAACATGCGGATGGAAAAGTGGATTTAAAAGAACTGATGCGGCAGCTCGGAGCAGACGGGATCGAGAGCGTATTGCTTGAGGGCGGTGCCATGCTGAACTGGTCGGCGTTAGAAGCCGGGATCGTCAATGAGGTGTATGCGTATGTGGCACCGAAACTGTTTGGCGGTGCAGATGCCAAAAAAGTCCGGTTGCAGGAATGGGCGTGGATCATCCCGATGATGCGTATTGCCTGGTCAGTCAGAGGGTACAGCAAGTGGGGGAGGACATTCTGATTGCTGGGGAACTGAAAAATAAATGAGAGGAAAACAGATACATAAGGTTTGAACATACCGTAAAAAGCAGGGAGGGGAGAAAACTTGTTTTACAGGAATTGTGGAAGAGGTCGGAAGGATCATAACAGCAGACCGGAAAGGCAATTCTGCCAGACTGAAAATAGAGGCAGAAAAAGTATTAGAGGATATCAAAATTGGTGACAGCATTGCCGTAAATGGAATCTGTCTTACAGTGACATCTTTCGGGAAAAATTATTTTACCGCCGATGTGATGCACGAAACGCTGCGGAGGTCATCGATTGGAGAAGCAGCGGCGGGAAGTCCGGTAAACCTGGAACGTGCGATGGCGGCAAACGGCAGATTTGGCGGTCATATCGTGACAGGACATATTGACGGAACCGGAACGATCTGTGAGGTCAAATCAGACGAGATCGCGGTTTGTTATTCCATCAAAGCACCGGAGAAGATCATGCACTACATTGTTGAAAAGGGTTCTGTCGCAGTGGATGGGATCAGCCTTACCATTGCAGAAACGACACAGACCACTTTTATGGTGTCTGTTATCCCGCATACGGCGCAGTGTACGGTTTTGGCTCACAAAAGGCGGGGATAAGGTAAATCTGGAAAATGACTGTATCGGGAAGTATATAGAACATTTTTTGAACTGGAAGGAAGAAAAAATAACGGAGAGTAAGATCACGAAGGAGTTTTTATTTTCTAATGGATTTTGAAAACTCAGAAAAATCAAGTGAAAGTTCTTGCATGGAAAGGAGAAGTATAATGAGAGAATTTGATACAGTGGAACAGGCATTAGAAGAATTGAAAAAAGGAAAGATCATTCTTGTGACAGATGATGAAGATCGTGAGAATGAAGGGGATTTTATTTGCGCTGCCGAGTTTGCAACGACAGAAAATCTGAATTTTATGGCAACACATGGAAAAGGACTGATCTGCATGCCGATGTCAAAGGAGATCTGTGAAAAATTAAGACTCCCGCAGATGGTGGCAGACAATACGGATAACCATGAGACCGCATTTACCGTATCGATCGATTATGTCGGCACAACGACTGGAATATCGGCGGAGGAACGCGGTATGACGGCAAAGGCATTGCATCAGTGAGGATGCAAAGCCGGCAGATTTCCGCCGTCCGGGACATATGTTTCCACTGCTTGCAAAAAAAGAATGGTGTGTTAGAACGTAACGGTCATACAGAAGCAAAACCGTTGACCTGATGCGTCTTGCCGGATTAAAAAGAGTGTGGTTTATGTTGTGAGATTATGCGTGAGGACGGAACAATGATGCGTACAACAGAACTTATGGAACTGGCAGAAAAATGGAATATCTGTTTTATCACGATCGCGGCAATTCAGGAGTACCGCAAAAAACATGAGAAACTGGTAGAGTGCGCAGCAGTCGCAAAACTCCCGACAAAATATGGAGAATTTAAAGCGTATGGTTATCAGAATATTTTAAACGGGGAACATCATGTTGCGCTGGTAAAAGGTGAGATTGGAGACGGAGAGGATGTGCTGTGCCGTGTACACTCCGAGTGCCTGACGGGAGATGTATTCGGATCTTTGAGGTGTGACTGCGGGAACAGCTTGCTGCGGCAATGGAACAGATCGAAAAAGAAGACCGCGGAATCCTGCTTTATATGCGGCAGGAGGGAAGAGGCATCGGACTTTTAAATAAGCTGCGTGCCTATACATTGCAGGAGGAAGGAATGGATACGTTAGAGGCGAACCTTGCGCGCTCGGTTTTGCAGGGGATGAGCGGGAGTATTACATTGGAGCACAGATCTTAAAAGATCTCGGCGTAAAAACACTGCGGCTTCTTACCAATAATCCGGATAAAGTTTACCAGTTAAAAGATTATGGCATGGAAATCAAAGAGCGCGTGCCGATCCAGATGAAGGCGACACCGTATGATCTGTTTTATCTGCGGACGAAACAGGAAAAGATGGGGCATATGCTTCGTTTTGAATAAGAGGATAAATATAATATTAAGTATCTATGGTATCAACCTGACATCAACATTATAAAAAAGGAGATAAAAAATGAACGTTTTAGAAGGAAAATTAACAGGGTCAGAGGACATTAAGATTGGGATCGTGGCAGCGAGGTTTAATGAATTTATCGTGTCAAGACTGATCGGGGGCGCACTTGACGGGTTGAAGCGCCATGATGTACCGGAGGAGCAGATTGATCTGGCATGGGTGCCGGGGGCATTTGAAATACCGGTGATCGCAGAGAAGATGGCGGCAAGCGGAAAGTATGATGCGGTGATCTGCCTTGGGGCAGTGATACGCGGGGCAACGAGCCATTATGATTATGTGTGCAATGAAGTTTCCAAAGGGATTGCAGCGTTTCCTTACAGAGCAAAATTCCGGTTATGTTTGGCGTTCTCGACAGATAATATTGAACAGGCAATCGAGCGTGCCGGAAGCAAGGCGGGAAATAAGGATATGAATGCGCTGTGGGTGCGATTGAGATGGTGAACCTGATGCGTGTGATGAAGAAGTAAAGAAGAGACCAGGCGGTGCCAGATGTTTCTGGATTCTAAGCTGCCTTAAAAATGGTTCGTTCCCGGATTCTAATTAAAAGGGAGCATCCCAAAGTTTTTGTAAACCTCCAAACTGATGTAAGATAAAATTACTCAGTTTGGAGGTTATTTTATGGCAAGAAGAAAAGACAGCCCACAAAAAGCAGCAATGAGAGAAATTTGAAGAGCGTCTGAACGGACGAAACCTGTAAAACAAGCTTGTTTTAGGCAGGTCTTATTGACATGCCCAAAAACTCCTGTATAATGCAGATATGGGCAGAACCCGGAAAATCGGCTCTGCCCATTTGCAACTATTCACAAATCTTATATCAGCTTTTGTAGTTTACACAAAACTTGAAACGGTCTCGGGGCTGTCGCACTATCTGATTAAAATCAGCAGTGTCTCAGCTCCTTTTTATAGATTTTTCTATATCTTGAATGATTGCAAAACTGTATTACTGACTCAAGGTTCGAACCACATCCTTATATCGTTCCGATTTGCTTACTTTATCCTCTTTTGTGACACCGTAATATCTGTATATATCTTTATAGATACTCTGAAAGTTTTTAACCACCTTTTTATTTCCACCAGCCCCACCGCCAATATATGCATATTTTTTTTCGATAACAATATACATGGTATCATTGATATCATCAAATGCTTTTTTGAATTTATGAAAGTCAATATCAAATTCTGTCGAAGGGATTTCCATTGCCCTCTGCATTCGCTCCTCGCTTTGCCTGATATAAGCCTCCACATCTTTTTGGCGATTCGCTCTTTAATTTAGGACATGCAGTAGATTCTCCTAATAATTCTGGAGCATATTGAATGATAAAAAGAGGCTCTCATCTGCTGATATTCTTCTGGAAATTCTTCAGCATCCTTATCGACTTCAGCAAACCTATATCTATTTACGATATACTCTATTACTTCATCCAAACTATGACTTTCACATGAAAGGGTTTTATCCACATAGAACCGCTTAATTTTATTTTTTGCTCTTTGAATTTTCTGTTTTAGAGTAAGTTTTGCATTTTTCTTAAAAAAATGGAGGACGGTCCATCGGCTCCTCCAATAACAGAAACTGCGCTTGCGCTTTTTTTCATAAACACCTGTCCTATTCAAAATAAAATTTATCATCCTAATAAACTGGAATTTACGATACCTTATACATATCGTTTTTATAAAACATTATTGCATCTTTTTTTATTTGCATTTTTTAAGACAATAAAAACATTATATACATCGGGAAATGGCGAAACCATACCCATACATGACATGCCAAACATTAGTCCATTTAGTTCTCTATATTCTGCCGGACTAACAATAAAAAATCAATAATGGTATTATTCCAAGCACAAATGGTAATAGGCACATTACAATAAACCTTCTACGCTTCAGAGGATATGATGCTAATGCAACAAATGATATCTTACCCGTTATTTTACCTATCGTAACCAGTGCGTTTCTCGGATAGACAATCCCATGTAACCACTCGTGTATCACCAAACAAATATACCCCAGGCAAAAACCAATCAAAATAAATACATGCGAAATAACAACTGTCTTGTTCATAACTGTTTTACACAGCATCGTTACAAACATTAAACACATAATACCGCTGCAATAGGTGCCGCTTTTTTCATCATCACTTCAATGCTCTGAGGTGTTTCTATTTTAACAGCATTCTTTGGTAAAATACCTGTCTGATACTCACTTATATCTTCAATAGACATTTTTAATTTTATCATTACCAATTCACCTCCAAAAAGAGTAACAAACTCCGATTGTTGCTTACATTATACTTCGTCCATCTCTAAGGACAGTGGGATGTTGTGATGAAAGTGAAAGAGATCGCTTACCTGTCAGACAATTCATCGTACTATATTTTTTGCACGATAAATTTACTGATTTAATATCTCTGCAATCGTGTTTGGTGCATATTTATTGAGTTCATGTCCTGCATTTGGAACGATGTGCAAAGTAGCTTTTTTGGGGTAGCAGTTCTTTTGCCACACAAAATTTTTAGCCGAATATTATTTTAGAAGCCAATTTTAGATTGGCAGTATCCTTTTGCCACACAAAATTGTTACTGGACAACGAATATTATTTAATTCTATCAAAGTAAAATCCAATGACCGCAAAGAGTGAGCCATTTCACTTCAGTACTCTCAGACGATTTTACCTCCGTATTTTCGGACGATTTTACCTCCGTATTTTCGGAAGATTTCACCTCCGTATTTTCGGAAGATTTCACTTCCGTGCTTTTCAGAAGATTTCATATCTGTCTTTTCCGAAGAAGGCATGTTCAGATTCCATGTGGATGCAGGGACTGGTACTTCGGTTGTCTCGGTCGGATTTTCCGTCTCTGTCTCATGGATCACATCCGATCCTCATAGACAACCTCGTCTGCTCCGGCACGAAGCAGGATTCCTTTTGAACCGAGGACATTGACACTGATCGTATCGCCGTCTTTTACGTTATCCAGACTTGTTGTTACCAGTGCAGAAGAAATATAGTTAGTAGGAACCTTCTCGCCATTTACAAAAATCTTGGCATTCTTTGTAAATCTTGAACCGTAAACAGCCAGGATATTGCGGTCTGAATTTTTGCGGATATTGAGATTGTGACATCTTCCACATCCATCTGAAGGTCGGTAGCAGGATAGAGATCTTCGCCACCGTAGGTATATTTTTACCGTAAAAGTAAATCGTACTGCAGATTTTCAAGACCATTTAAGTATGTCTCGGAATTGCGCTGTGTCTGATGATAGTTAAACATGGTTCCTTCATGGATACCAGCCTGATCCGTGATCTGGGAAAGAAGCTGGTAAGCGGTCAGATCAGCATCTTTTTTTGCAAGCCCCATGTTGTTCCAGGTGATGTACTTGGTCTTGAAAATATCACCGGACTTCATATCGGAATCAGAAAGTCCCATGGTAGGAAGATGATCACCGAACATAACAACGATGGTATCTTCACCGCGGCGGTCAACCGCTGTGATCAGATCTCCGATGAAGTCATCCACTTCATGAATCATGTTGACATAATATTCCCACTGATTATTTGATTCCTCTGTGGCTGCACCGGAAACTTTGATTGCCGGATCTGTTAAGATCTTTTCGGTCGGATAATCGCCGTGTCCTTCTACAGTGATCGTGTATACAAAATCGGACTGGTCTTTTGTGGAGTCCAAAGCTTTTACAGTTTCCTGAACCAGTACATCATCGGTTGGCCAGTTGCCATTTGAGTGTACTGTGTGATGTTCATTAACTCCTTGCTGGTGAAAGTATCAAATCCCATCATGGAAAAGGCATTGTTGCGGCTGTAGAAAGTAGCGGTATTGTTATGTACGACATGCGTACCATAACCGATCTGGGAGAGATCATCGGCAATACTTTCGCAGTCCGTCTTTTTCAGGATTGTTTTATACGGATACTCGCCGGTTCCGAAGTACTGCATACTCATACCGGTTAAAACTTCAAATTCTGTGTTTGCAGTACCTGCGCCGACAACCGGAACGGTAAGATATCCGGTGGAGTAATTGCTCTCTAAATTGTGGAAATTCGGAATCGGATCTTCGGACATATTTAAAAAGTTTACTTCGTAAGGATCTGCGAATGACTCTAACAGTACACAGATGATATTCGGTTCGCTGCCTTTAGAAACAGTGGTCTGTTCTTTGGAAGAATTAACCAGAGTTTCGATCGCATCGACCGTTTCCTCAGAATAATCATCCGGTTTGCTCATACCACGGCCAACCACACTGGTGGAAAAACCGTATACAAAACCATAATCGGCATAACCCTGAGCGATATTGGAAAAATAGGAAGCAAGGATGTTAGAACCCTGTGCAGCCTGTGTAGTAATCGGAAGTCCGACTAAAAGTAAAGCAGCAATCGAAACCGGACCTAATACAAAATGACGTTTTCCCTGATATTTTGGCCCTTTTGCAAAAAAAGAAACCTAAAAAAATACGAAAAATGCAACGACAACGCCAACGACAAGAGTTGCCTCTTCTGCGGTAAAGTAGTTTGTGTTCTGCATTGCGAACAGATCAGAGATACATTTTAAATCAGTATAGCTGAAAGGTGTAACACGGTTTGAAAGGATCAGACCGTTGATCGTACCAAGGAACAGCCATAAACCGCTGATCAGTACACGCAGCTGTGCCCTGCACCGGAACAGATATACGATCGAGAGCGAAGCAAATACGATAAATGCGTTGTAAAGGTAAGCTAGTGTGTGATTATGTAAGAAAGAGATGGTAGAAAGGAAATCTCTTCTTGAAATCACTTCAATTGCGAACGTCAGCACGCATGCTAAAATAAAATGAAATACCAAGGAATATTTGTTTAAAAATGCAATCATTTTATAATATTTTTCGCTGTGCGGTTTTTTTCTTTGGTAATTTTGAGCGGATAAGAGAAATCTTATCAAGACAAAACTGTAATTTTTCTTTCATAGTGACCTCCCAAAGTTTCATGTAATATCAAACTGTCTATCTGTAAACGGAAATGCTGTCATTTCCAGTATTTTGTAAAAGGTGTGTAAAAATCTTATTTTTGACACTAAGAGAATATATCGCTTCTCAGGTAAAAAAATCAATCGGAAAGATGAATAAAAAAGAATGAACAATCTGTGTTTTTCTATGGAATATGAATAAAAATGAACAAAATATGTCCAAAACAGGCAAAAACAGGAAAAAAATTGGGATTGCATGTGTGCAGAAGTTCTATTTATAATAAGGAAAGAAAATAAATAGAGCAGTCACAGATATAGGAAGACGCTGTCTGTACAGGCATGTGGAGACAGCAGTGTGGGAAAATGTTGAATTGGGAAAGGAGCGCTGCGTATGGGTGAGTTTACACATTTCAATAAGGAAGGAAATGCTGTCATGGTAGATGTTCATGCGAAGGATGACACCTACCGTGTGGCGGTGGCAGCCGGGAAAATATATGTCAATGAGGAGGTATATGCGGCAATCAAGGGACACACCGCAAAAAAGGAGACGTCCTGGAGTGGCGCGTATTGCCGGGATCATGGCGGCGAAGAAAAATTCGGAACTGATCCCTTTGTGTCATATCATCGCATTGACGGACTGTGAGATCCGCTATGAGATGCATGATGAGGAGCATTCGATCGAAGCATTTTGTAAAACTTCCTGTATCGGGAAGACCGGTGTGGAGATGGAGGCAATGACAGGCGTGAGTGTGACGCTATTGACCATTTACGATATGTGCAAGGCGATGGACCGTGGAATGCGGATTACTGATATTCATCTGATGGAGAAGGATGGCGGCAAGAGCGGGCATTATGTGTGTGAAGAATCATGCAGCGATTGAAAGCTGTGTCAAAGATTTCTGAAAGACAAAATATACAATGTTGTGTTAGAACAGGACGAAAGGAAAACATGATATGGACAATAAATATACAGTAGGAATTATAACAGCAAGCGATAAGGGTTCCAAAGGAGAGCGTGAGGATATCAGCGGAAGAAGGATCAGAGAGACTCTCCCGGCAGAAAACTACGAGGTTGTATCCTGTAAAGTGCTGCCGGATGAGCAGGAAGAACTGGAACAGGAAATGATCCATCTTGCGGATGAATGTAAATGCAATCTGATCTTAACGACAGGCGGACGGATTTTCCATGCGGGACCAGACACCGGAGGCAACGCTTGCGGTTTGTGACCGGAATGCACCCGGAATTGCTGAGGCAATCCGCGCCTACAGCATGACGATCACAAAACGCGCCATGTTAAGCCGTGGTGCGAGTGCGATCCGTGGACAGTCATTGATCGTAAATCTGCCGGGCAGTCCGAAGGCGGTGGAGGAGAGCCTGACTTATATTCTGGATTCGCTGGAACATGGGATGGATATCCTGTTAGGGAGAGATGGGGAGTGTGCACGGAGATGATAACGCTCTTTATGCTGGAAAGCACCTGAAATGCATAGAGTTCTTCGCTGAATAATATCTTTTCATTCTCTGGGAATAATGTTATACTTAAGAAAAAAATAACGAGGGCGTTACAGGAGTGATCCGTAATGTCCTTTTTTGTGGAACGGAATATCAGAACAGAAAGGCTGGAAATAACTATGATTACAGTAAATGCAATGGGAGATACCTGCCCGATTCCGGTAGTAAAAACAAAAAATGCAATCAAAGAGCTTAATGGTGCAGGTGTTGTGGAGACACTGGTGGACAATGAGATCGCAGTTCAGAACCTGACAAAGATGGCAAACCAGAAAAGGTTATGGCGTAAAGTCAGAAAAGATTTCAGACGGACAGTACAAAGTGACGATGGAGATCGGGGAAGAGGCGGCAGCAGGGAACACAGCACTGTCGGCAAACGATGCGGCAGAGACAGAAAAAGAAGAAAACTGTGCTCAAATGCGATCCATGGAAACACGGTTGTTGTGATCTCCGCAGATCATATGGGTGAGGGCGATGAAGAACTTGGAAAAGTACTTATCAAAGGATTTATTTATGCACTCACAGAGCAGGATGTGCTACCACAGACAATACTTTTTTATAACGGAGGTGCAAAGCTGACCTGTGAGGAGTCGCCGACGTTAGAAGATTTAAAATCATTAGAGGCACAGGGAGTAGAGATTTTAACCTGTGGCACATGTCTGAATCACTATGGTCTTACGGACAAACTTCAGGTGGGAAGTGTAACGAATATGTATGTCATCGCTGAAAAAATGACACAGGCAGGAAACATTGTAAAACCATGATTTATCTGGATAATGCGGCAACTACATTTCCAAACCACCGGAGTGGAACAAACATGCCGTCATGGCGGCATTTCATACAATTGGAAATGCAGGAAGAGGAGCGCATGCGGCAACACTGGATGCGTCGAGGATCATTTATGGAACCAGAGAGCGGCTTGCAGAGTTATTTCATGCGGAGGATGCATCCCGTATTGCGTTTACCGCCAATGTGACAGAGTCGTTAAACATTGCAATCCAGGGATTGTTTGAACCGGGAGATCATGTGATCACGTCAGTCTGTGAACATAATTCTGTATTGCGTCCACTGTATCTGATGGAGCAGCGCGGTGTGAAAGTAACCTATCTTCCGGCAGATTCTAAGGGGCGGATCGCATACGATGAACTGGAAAATGCATATGAGCCGGAAACGAAAGCGGTTGTAATCATGCATGCGTCAAATCTGACTGGAAATGTGACAGATTTAGAGCAGATTGCAGCATTTACACAAAAGCATCATTTGCTGTTCGTCGTTGATGCCGCCCAGACGGCGGGAGTCCTTCCAATCGATGTACAGAAACAAAAGATCGATGTACTCTGTTTTACCGGTCATAAAGCGATTATTTGGTCCACAGGGAACCGGAGGCATTTATGTGCGAAAAAAGGTGTGGAAATCCGGCCGCTTTTCGCAGGAGGAACCGGAGTCCAAAGTTACAGCAGAACACAGCCAAAAGAAATGCCGGCTCTGCTTGAAGCGGGAACTTTAAACGGACATGGAATCGCCGGATTGTATGCGGCTTTGGGATATCTGCAAAGACCGGTATTGATAAGATCTACGGGCGTGAAATGGCGCTGGCAGAGCGTTTTTATAACGGCGTCAAAGACATTTCCGGGGTAAAGATTTATGGAGATTTTACAACAAAAAAAACAGAGTGGCAGTTGTCACATTAAATATCGGAGATATAG
>VOFH01003250.1_pt1 | contig 18853 bp, 21 predicted proteins | sample 5384091 | NCBI WGS metagenome assembly VOFH01 (sample SAMN12384727, study PRJNA508395) | human gut metagenome | isolation source: healthy gut G | host: Homo sapiens
TCTTGGGTACGATTTCTGAATGCAAAGATAAGTATTATTATATGAAAGCAATATTTTGCTCTTCATAATTTGAATACGGTTATCGTTTTTTCTTCCAATAAGGTTTAGTCCAAAAAGAGTACCCTGAATTGCGATAGCTTCGTTCTGGAACAGCAGCCTGTAATATTCGATCCATATCATAAGAATTGAGATAATTGTCCTTTTTAGCTATGAAAGGATCAAGCCAATCAGCTTTCTCTCTAGCCCATTGTATCTTTGCTAGCAGTTCATCATCAGTTTTACCATCTTCAATTGCATGGTTCTCAAATGCATTAATATATTCTCTTAAAATATTAGTTTTTCGAAAACGTTCAGCAGAGTATAATAGGTCTTTAAAGTCTTCTAGCTCTTTTCTTTTCTCTTCTTCGAATTCTTCTCTTTTTCGTTCTTCTTCTTTACGTCGCTTTTCTCTCTCTTCTGCTTCAATACGTTCTGTCTTTCTATTATCTGCTTCAATCTCTAGGTATGCTACTATACTAATTATTTTATCTTCGATTTTAGTATAAGCCGTATCATGAACTAGTGTTGGGCTATGAAAGCTCGAACTATGATAAATATAAAACTGTAATTCGCCAGAAAAGATATTATTATTGTTATCACAGCGATTACTGCTATTAGGATTTTGCTTTTTTCTTTCAGTTAATCTTATTTGAATTTCCTCACCATCAACAATGGCATAGGTCTGATTGTCTTTGCATTTAATACTATGTCCTCTAAAAATTAAGCCTTTTATAATTGTATCAAAAATAGATAGTGCTCTATCTAGCATATTCTCAGAAACATAGAGGTCTAACGTTTCTCTTATTTTACTTTTATAGGGATTTTTCTTTAAATATTGATTTTCTGATCGCTGTCTGAATTTTTCTTTTGTGTCGATTATTAGAGGATTTTTAGCATATAAGACTTCTGGAACCTTAAAGCATGAAATATCACCACTGCAAATTTCCAGTTCACGTTGCTTGTATGGATTTACGGATTTCTCCATTTCTACTTTAGGTTCTTTGGCTTCTTGAAGTGTTGTTGATTGAGTTGCGTTTGTTTCCTCTTGTTGGAACGGTAGAGGTGTGACTTGCTTACCATATTTCAGTTTTGCCCAATACCCCAAAGGTGGTGTGGGTATATTCATCGATTTACAGCGTTTTCTTAAACCATTATCTGAAAGACCAAAACGTTTACATATGGTTGTCATTGGCTCAGACCATACTAAGTCATATAATTCTTTGCGTGTCAGTTCCATACTGATTGAGTATTAGTAGTTTCTCTTTGATGTATATTTTTCTTGTAGAGTAGCAACACGTCCCTTCTCAACCCATTTAATTAATTCGTCCTCAAAGAAATAAACTTTGTTTCCTTGTATATAATGAGGTATGGTTCGGCTTCTGACCATTTTATTGATGCCATTTTTAGTTTGATTTAGAATTTGACATGCTTTTTCAATATTTATAGGTCTGTGCTTATCAACCCCTAAACCTAATTGTGACTCTATATGTTCAAGTAAAACTCTCATTTCAGCAATTTCATTTATAAGATAATTTACTGCTTTAGGAGTGTTTTGCAAAGTCAACTCCTCTTTATTGATTGTTTCATCAGTATTCATATGCCAAACAGTTATATTGATTAATAATGCTATGATAATGTAGCTTACTGTTGATTTATAATATAATACCCCCCCGTTTTTTGTGCCCCCCTAAACTCAATTAAACCTGATTTAACTAAAGAATTTAAGTGGCGTTTTGCTGTTGGAATACTTTTCTTTATTAATTCTGCAATCTTGGACGAATTGAGTCCAGGATATTTCTGGATTATCTTTAAAACTTCTTTCTCCTTGCTATTTACAGTATCATTTACAGTATCATTTACAGTATCATTTACAGTATCATTCTTGATACTGATACCTCTTTTGAATATAACCGTAAACATCCCGTCCGTATGAAAATCAGGCTCAGGAAGATTGGCTTCTTTCATAGCTTCTTGCATACGGGGAATGCCGGATGCCACCCTTTCAACCAAATGCATACGGGTAAACAATCCAAAGATTAATGGGTTGCGTGTCATGCTCTTGTGTCCGAAATCTTTAGCTACGATAGGCAAAAGCCCTCCGGGATTAGAAACCTCTACCCGGTCATCAAACATTTCTATTGTAATGGTTGCTCCCTGTTCGTAATAATCACGATGTGAGAGAGCGTTAATAATGGCTTCTTTAAACACAGTAAGAGGAATTTCCCAAATTTCTTCTCTTGGTCCTGCTCCCTCAATTTTATAAGCTACTTGCAGTTTACTTTCTAGCCATGCCATAGCCTGCAAATATTGTTGGTATAGTGGACCGCCAAAGGTTTTATCATCAATGATATATACTTTGGTTGTTCCTTTGAAAAGGACACATCTTGTTACTGCGTGTGGAAACTTTCGTTCAGGTTGTTTCCCAAAGAACATGGCTGTTCCATTCTTGGCTACTCCGTTATCCGTAAACAGTTCCAAATTCTCAAATATCTGTTTGTTGGCAGTCGATGGACTTAGCTTTGCTTCCGTGCGAAAGTCTTTTATCGCTTGTTCATCTGCATCTGTGTAAATGTTGAACCACGAACAAGGGATAGCATCAAAAAATATTTTGTTGCATTCCTGAAAGAAACTGCGCATTTCTTCGACAGTACGAAGTTTCTGTGAGTTTGCTCCCTCACGCACAAAGATAGAACCGGAAAATATATAAGGTTTATCTTTCCCTGATGGAACATCAATTACCCAAACTGTCTTATCCTCGATATTTACCGCATACATATCACAATGGAGAGCTGGAGATATTTCACTGATAGAGCCTTGAATGGCTGAACGTTTGTCATTTTCCAAACCTGTACCAATAATCTGTCCGTTATCATCTACGCCGATAAGCAAATATCCTCCGTCAGCATTAGCGAAAGCGCAAATTTCCTCTGTTAGTTCACGAACTTTTGAAGGTACACGAACTTTAAACTCTACATTATAGCCTTCTCCGCTATCGATAAGTGATTGTATGGTTTCTGTATTTGTCATAGACATCTATAAATATAATGCAAAAATAGTCATTTCTATTGTTTTAATAACTCTAAAAACAAGGATATATATATGGTTTACTTCAAATTGTTCTTTCTGAAATTAGAGGGGCTGCATCCTCTATACTTTTTGAAAAACTTATTAAGATGGCTCTCATCGGTAAATCCCAATTCTTCAACGATTTCACAAATTCTCATTTGACTATGTAATAATCTATTTTCTACTAACTTTAGTTTGTAGTTTAAAATGTATTGCTGCATAGTTTCATTAGTATGTTTTTTGATATATCGTCCTAAATAATTCTCCGAAATGCCAAAATGTTGGCTTATATCTTTTGCTCTGATTTTACCTGTTTTATAGATGTTTGCTTGAATATACTGCAATATGTCAAGCGATTTGTCCTCAGAGCATTCATCCACCTGTTCAGGCAAGAACATTGCGATATTGCGTGCTACCACAATAATAATCGTATTAATTATTTGTGTTATAATCTCCTTGCTGTATAAATTTCGGTTAATATATTCCCTGATAATCGCTTCAATCATGGGTTTCACCAATAGCTTATCTACTTTATTTCTTAGTATACAACCGGGTTGATGATTAGCATGTTGAAGAATAAACTCCAGTCTTTGGATATTTTCAGCACCGAAAACAGAAGAATGTATATATATGTCGTTAAACTTGATGTCGACAAACTTAGTTGTTGTATGGATTTCGAAAGAATGCGTATCTCCGGGAGTAATCATAAACAAATGTCCGTCATGATAAGGAAACATATTGTTGTTAATCCATTGGATGCCTGTTCCTGAAAGAATATATACTAATTCAAAAAAGGTATGTTCATGCTCTTTTAGCAAGGATTCGGCAAGCTCGCTAAAACTAATTTCGAATGGTTGATGTAGGTTTTCTCTTTTCATGCCATAAATATAGCCCTAAAAAACGGATTAATACCAAAATAACGAAAAATAATACCTAAAATTAGCCGAAAAATCGGTATAACTTTGCAATATATTTAAAATTATAGCTTATGAAAACTGAAATGGAAAAATGTTTGGCAGGTGAATGGTATGATTGCCACGACCCGTTTTTTATGGATTTGAAAAGTAAAGCTCATCACTTGTTGATGAAATATAATTCTTTGCCGTATGAACAAAAGACTGAAAAATATGCCGTACTAAAGGAAATGTTTGGAAGTATAGGCGCAAATGTTTCTGTCGGTCATTCGTTTATATGTGATTATGGATGCAATATACATATCGGTGATAATGTCACCGTAAATACTGGTTGTACATTTGTCGATTGCAATAAGATTACCATAGGGAACAATGTGCTGGTAGCACCTAATGTACAAATCTATACGGCAACTCACCCGGTAGAGTTTAATGAACGACTTGTATTGACAGAAACCCCGGATGGCTGTAAGTATGTCCGTCGAACTTTTGCCCTCCCTGTCATGATAGAGGATGGCTGCTGGATTGGCGGTGGAGTAATTATTTTACCGGGAGTGACAATAGGGCAAAAATGTGTGATTGGTGCAGGAAGTGTTGTAACCAAAGATATTCCGGCAAATAGCTTGGCGGTAGGAAATCCTTGCCGGGTGATACGGAAAATCAATCAAATGTAAGGTTATGATTAAATTAGTAGCCTTTGACTTAGACGGTACAATCGGAGATACAATTCCCATGTGCCTCAAAGCCTTAAAAAAGGCAGTAACTCCCTATGTTACTCTGTAGATACTAATTGAAAAGTGCGCTGTATTCTAATTGAAAAGAGCTCCATCCATAACTTGTTACAAAATTACTATAAGTTTAAAATATTCATTTATCTTGTCTCATTTTTTGTGTTTCCTTAAGCCTATAAGACAGTCCGGTCATATTAACCAGATAAGCTTTATGTGTAAGCCTGTCAACCATTGCCGCCACAAGCACCTTGTCCTTTATGATTTCATTCCATCTGTTAAAAGCCAAATTAGTAGTAATGATTGTAGCCTTTTTTCCGGCTCTTAACGACAGGTGGTTAAAAAGCAGTTCTCCTCCTTCCTTGTCACAACTGACATATCCGAACTCATCACAGATGACCAGATCGTATTTTTCAAACCTTAATTGTAGCGTCCTCAGTGTCTTTGCTGATTTAGCCTCCCTTATCTGGGTAAGCAGGACCGGCACTGAAGTAAACAATACGGTAAAGTCCTGTTGGCAGGCCTTTATTCCTAAAGCCGTAGCAATATGCGTCTTTCCGTTCCCGGATTTCCATACAGGACCGGGTTTCTTCCATGGTTCCAGTTTTCTTCAGCTGCCAATGAAAGGGTGCATTCCAGTTCCTCTTTTAAGGCCAGAAGCTTCAGTTCTGCAGCATAGTCATAAATGGTTTCTTTTTCTGATTTCATATATTATAAACTTAAATGGTTGGTATTATATCATGCACTTCATTGTATCCTGTCATGAGCGCCGTGATGCCTTCAAGCATATCCACAGCTTCTCTTTCTATATTCTCCTGTTGTGCCGGGAGAACAGGCGGTTCCATGGTTTCTTCTGTCTCTCCCTGTACGCTACCATGCAGCATGGCCTTTACCTGGTCCGGAGATATCTTTCTGACACCACGTCCGGTCAGCTCCTTGCATGCCGTGACAATGTCCGTTCCGGAAAATCCATTTTTCGGGCATAGTCCAGCAACAGAACAAACGTCCTGTTGTCCTCCTTGAAATGGATGTCATACAGCCTTCTCAGTTCTTCCGGTGCTCTTTGCCAAACCACAGAGTGGGGCAATGCCCCCGGTTTACGGGAAAGTGTACGCAAATAGTGCTCCAGCTTGATGCACCAGTCTCCACCGCAATAACTGCGTTGATGAGAGGCCACTTTCTCCTTCCCGTACAGGATGACGATTTTTTCACTATAAACCTTGACATGTACTTTTTCTCCCACAAGAGAATCAGGTACGGAATAATGGACATTTTTCATGCTGATAGTTGACCATTTATCCACAATGTACTCATAGACCTCAAAACAGCCCAGATTACCGGGAAAAGGCTTCAGCGATGACAGGTCAGCTTCCAGACGTGATGTTTTCTCCGCTGTTGAAAGACTGCCTTGCTCGTTGTTGACCTGCATACATACCCGGTTTAAATGCTCCTGGGCAGAATGTATATCACCAAAATGGTCTGTCAGGCAGAAAGCTTTCCTTCTGACATATTCCACGCTGCGCTCCACATGTCCTTTCTCCCATCCGGCCCGTACATTACAGAAACGGTACTCAAAACAATAGAAACCGGACATCTTCATCAAAGCTTCTGTAGGTTTCTTATCACCACCGACAAAGCTCTTGACGGCTACACGCATATTGTCATAGACCATCATGGCGGGGACACCATGTATATCCCTGAAAAAGTTACGGTGGGATTCCATGAAGGCAAGCGTATTCTGATGCCTGAAAAGATAGGCGTATCTGCCATTGCTATGCCCGAAAGTGAATACGGCCAGATAAAACTTGGTTTTGACGCCGTCAATAAAAAGAAGAACTTCACCCCAGTCAAACTCGGCAATGCATCCAGGCTCATAGAACAACCGGATAAAGGTTTCGCTCTTTTTCTTCTCTTTGTATGACTCTATATTTTTTATATAACTGCATACTGTGGCGTAACTGATGGTGTATCCTTGAGATAACAGAAACTGGTGGATATCCTTTTTCAACATGCGCTGTTTGCGAAGTCCGGTAGCTATCTTAACGGCATTCTTCTTCAGGCAAAATCCTATCTTATCCTTAATCTCTTGTGTGAGCCGGCGAGGACGGCGTCTGGAACTGTCATACTGGGCTGGATGGTAAGCAAATCACTCAAAGCCTCTTCTGGATTGTCCGTGCGGATGGCTGATTCGTACTTTGAAAGAATATTGTCAACGGTATGACGGCTGACATGAAGTTCACGAGAGATACGCCGTTTGCTATAACCGCATACTCTATACATGTGTATTATTGATTGTCTTTCTACCATAGTCTTCATTTTACCTTTGCATTTGGATTATACAAAGGTCATTATACTTATCCTATGGTGGCGCAATTTTCAACTGGAATATTGGCGCACTTTCACACATTCCATATTGTACTAGAAGCGCATATTGTAGAGGTCTGCCCCTTCGTCATAGATGCTCGTGATGACTGCCGTATGGCTGTCGGTGGCGGTGAAACGTGTGCTTTCGTAATCATCTATCCACCCTTTGAGGGTGTTCGTTCCCCACGCTTGGGCTTCGTCAAAGATACCGTCCAATGCCGTGATAGGCTCGCTGAATTTGACTATCAGCGTTTGATAGGTCGTGTTCATCGGTTGCCCTCCTTTCCTGCTTTTGCGTCCAGCCACTTGTCCCTTGCGGTTCGGCACTCGTCCAAAGTGGGTTTGACACAAGCGAACAGTTCTCCGTCCGTGTGGCGGTAGTCATACTGCACAAGCGTCCGCTTGCGTCTGCCGATACCCGATTGGAAACGCTCATATTTCTCCGTACCTGCTTCCGTACAGGTGCTTACTCCGTTGATGGTCATTCGTGTTGTCATAATCATCTATTTTTGAATAAATCTTTCCAAAATTCTCTCTTGTACGCCAAGTGCTTCGGCGTAGACGCTCAATTGGGCGGCATAGCGTGTGCGGTAATAACTTCTCTCCATTTCGTTCTTGGATTGCCCTATATGTACCCTAATATTGTTCAGATGCCTTTTGACAATATACTTGTAGTAATGGTGTTTCTTCCTTCTGTCCATATACTATATATATTACGTTCTTAAAAATGTACTGACAGAACTCTGTTCTTCATCACCATTTCGGGGTTGCTTGTGTAGCGTTGGTGCAGGTAGAAATGGTGTGAGCCGAAGCCGTAAAGGAAAAACTTGTCAAGTTCGTGCTTCTCGGCAAACTCCTTCACACTCCTTCTCAATCCCTCCTCACTCGTTGTGAGAGTGAGGAGATTTACAAATTCAATGAACAAGGCGGGGATTTTATCGTCCCACACACAAATCATGCTTTCGATTCTTACTTCCATATCAATGTTGTTTTAGGGTTTATGCTATGCCGCTTTCATCCGCTCACGGATAAGGTTGGCGTTCTTGTTCACAAGGTCTATGATGCGTTCGTGGTATTCGGTGTCTTGGTTGTACTTGCCGTGGCACTGCACCACCTTGAGTGTCCGCAAATCCACCTCTACGGTTTCAATTATCTCACCGCCAATCCTTGCCGAGAGTATGAGGGTGTCGGCTTTCTTGTAGTATTCACTGCCGAACACGCAGATGTTCTGTGCCTTGCCCTCGCTGTAATACTCGTCTATGCTTTCAAGCACCTTGATGATTATTTCCTCGTCCGTGATTACCAATCCGAAGAATTTGGATTTGTTGGCGATGAAATCCTCCGCATCTTTTTCCCTTTGCAGTTGCCGCTGTTGCTCACGCTCACGCCTTTCAATCTCCCAGCGGCGGCGTTGCTCGGCTCGTTCCTTCTCGTGTATGGTTTCAATCTTTCGGGTTGCGTTGTCGTGTGCCGCCATGAAATCTTCGGGACAGATGTTCTTCGGGTTGCGAAGGTCTTGACCGAGTTTGTTGAGCATACGCAGATAGTCGCACCACATGGAGAAGTTGTCTATCCGATATTTGTAACGCTTGGCAATCAGATATGATGCCCAGCATTCATCGGCAGTACGGGCATTGAAAAGAAAGTGTTTCATAACCTCAATCTCACCGCCTTTCATAAGGGTTTCAATTCTTGGGTCAGAAAGCAAGGCTTTGAAAAGACGCACGGGGGAAATGCCGTGGAAATCGCCCTTGAAGCCGTTACGTCTGAGTTGGGGCAATACCCTCATATTTGGATATGCACAGCTTCTTGCCACAACATCATCGTATAGGCTGTTGTGCGGTCTTATCTCCATCGCGCTGCACAATGCCCATACATCGCAGTAATAGAATGTGAAGCCACGGAGCAACGCCATGTCTGTAACCTTGCCGTCGGGTGAAATCCAACGCTGCACAACCTCGTGGCAGTAGAATTGCATCGGCTCGCCTTTCCTGCTCTCGCATCTGACCTGCGCCACACGGATTACCTGATAGCCTTTGCAGATGGTTATCACGCTGAAATACTGCGTTTCCTTGTAGGTGCGCTTTCGGGTGTCCTGCACTTTGAGTTCGGCATGGCATTTGGGGCAGGTGCCGCCTTCAAGGGTGTCGCACAGTACGCTGTCGCTGTGCCACTCGTGACCGCAGTCGGAGCAGGTGATGTTCCCTTTCTTGGTGCGGTAGCCGATATGTTCAACGCAGTGGCGGTATGCCCATTCAATTTGTGTCGTTGATATGGGGCGGAGGTTGGCTGAAAGTCTTGCCACCTCTTTCTGTATCTTGGTCTTCGGTTTCATAAGCCTAAATCAAATAATGAGGGTTGGGGGTGGGTTTCTTTTCTCGCTGACGGTCTGTTGCGGTTCTGCAACTTGCGGAGTTCCTCCTCTTGGTATCTGCGGACTGCATTCTGACGTGCCTCCGCCTTTTCCTCTTCCGTGAGTTCCACAACATGGTTCACCACCACTTGGCAGTTCATAGGTTTGCCCACCTCTATCTCGTTTTCCTCATAGTAGTGGATGGCTTGCCCGAATATCTCTCCGTCCGTGAAGCCGTTGCAACCGCTTTTCTGCACATAGTTCAGAATGTGGGTCACGCACTCGTCTATGTTCTTGGCAGGGTTGCGGTACTTCTTCGCAAAGAGCGTATCTTCCTCCGCCCGCTGTTCCAGATACATTTGTATCGTTCTTTTGAAATGGTCTGTTCCTTTCATATCGCTGTCGTTTTTAGATTGTCTGTTTAAGTATCTCTCTCCAATAGGTCGGCTCTACCTCGCTGAGAAGGAAGTCCATGAAGTCCCTCCGTGCGTCCTTGTTCAGTTCGTGGTACAATCTTCGGAAAGTGCTAAAGTTGCCGTTGATGTACGTTTCCACCATATACACGAAGATGTTGTCCACCTCGTAATATCTGCACAGCTGCGCTACCGTCTTGCTATTTCTCTTTGCCATGTCGGTAAGGGTTAAAGGGTGAATAACCAAAGGATGAAGCCGAAGAAGGCAATGGTGAAAAGGATAGCCACGATTACACCTATCGCCACTCGGAACACTCCGTTTACAATCTCTCTGATGATGCTCCCAAGGATGCCGCCCCCCCGAAGGCGGTGCGCATCATCAAGCCGCATATCGCCAACCCGATGTATTGCGCCACTTGTCTGAAATTTGCCGTTGCTGTCATAGCCATATCATTTGTTAAGTTCCACGATGCTGTCAATTCTGCCGTAAAGGAAACTGCGGAGTGCGGTCTTGTCGGTAGCCTTGTATTCTGCCCAATGTCCGTGCTGCTTCACAATATAGGTTCGGTGAATGTCGGAGAAGTCAAACTTCCAACCTTGCAAGGGTACTGCGCTCTTGAAATAGGAATTGCTGTTCACGTTGCGTGTAAGCCAGTCCTTTTCCTCTCGGCTCAATTTTTCTCCGTTGTTGAGTTTGGTACGAAGTCCGTACACCTTGCTGTCTTGCAGGTTTTCCAAAGTTGGAACTTCCCATGCTACGAATTTTGTTGCTATTGCTGTTCTCATATCCGTTGTTTTTGATTTTTATTTTTTATGCGGATTCAAGAGCTGAGGGAGTTGAGTTTCAAACTATCTTATCTGCCTCTCGTTTATCCGACATTTTTTTTATGCGTCTTTCTGTCGCATCGGTCGTTTTCGTTTCGGGGGCTTAAAAAGGTAGGGATTAGGGAATGCAAGGTTTTTCGGGGAAATACTACCCGCAGGGCTGGAGATTTCCGCGAAAAACAGGAGGCTTGACCTTGCTTTCCCGTCCAATCCCGGAATTACCTTTGCGCCCAGAACGAAAATGACTGACTGATGCGGCTCACTGAAAGGCGCAAAATGGAGGTAAACGAAAACAGAGGCAGATTGGGTAGAAAAAACTTCAGGGGAAAATCCGTAAAACAAGGAACCACCAAAATGAAAAAGACATCACCGGAGCGTGAAAAGGGCAAACCACAACAAAGGAAGTATGATTGTTTCCGATCCGACAGGACTTGTCCAGCCGGGCGACAACAATCATTCTTCCCTGATTGCCCGCCCGCTGTGTGTGCCCGCCTGTTTCATTCATGAGGCAGGCTGACACACTCTGCATTCACTTTCCGCTTCCGGCAAAAGGGACAGCAAAAAAAGAAAAATCATCTGAAAACCCGTAAAAGCACCTCTTGGCATAGGCGCAATGCCCTTTTCTCCAGCTATGCGGTAGTCGGTACACGTTTGTTCAAAACTCGTTTTGGGCAATGGTGTTCCGACGGACAAAACCGCTTTTACGGAATATTTTTATGTTTATATTGGAAATATTTATTATTATAATCATAAAAACACGCCAATCATTTTGTCATTCGGACTATCTTTGTTAAATTTGCAAATTATAGCAATAGTTATGCAAATGAAGCGGATAAATCGACTGAAAATAGTGCTTGCGGAACAAGGTAAAACCGGGAAATGGTTGGCGCATGCATTAGGTAAAAATGAATCGACAGTCTCTCGTTGGTGTACAAACGAAGTTCAGCCTTCGGTAGAAACACTACTGACGATTGCCGAGACTTTAAAAGTTGATATTAAAGAATTACTTTGTTCTACGCAAATGTGTAATCAAGATGATAGCATCCAAATATAAAGCAATCGATTTTTTCTGCGGAGGAGGCGGAATGACTTGCGGTTTAAGACTGGCAGGGATTAACGTTATAGCAGGTGTGGACTTTGATCAAGATGCCAAAGAAACGTATGAATACAATAATCCCGGAAGTGTTTTCATTCAAACTAATATAAAGAATTTACGGAGCAATTATTTTGAGCGAAAATTCGGGATACGGAAAAATGACGACTTTTTGATTTTGGTAGGATGCAGTCCCTGTCAATTTTACAGTATAATTAATACGGATAAGAATAAAGCCTTAAAATCGAAGGATTTATTAAAAAATTTTGCTCGCTTTATCGAATATTATAGACCGGGATATGTATTAGTGGAAAATGTTCCGGGTATAATCACAAATAAAGATAGCATCTTACCTTATTTTCTACGAAAACTGGAAGATCTCGGATATAAAAATCCCGTTTATAAAGTTGTAGATATGAGCTATTACGGTGTACCTCAAAGTCGTCGAAGATTTTCTCTTATCGCAACACGATTGGAAAACGTCAATATACATTTACCTAAGGCGGACGATAAAGAGACCGTATTAGCCGATTATTTAGGTGAAGGAAACGGCTTTCCCAAAGTTAGCGCAGGACATAAAGACGGTAGTGTGTTTAACCATACAGTTGCCGGATTAAGTGATATATGTCTTAAACGATTGGCAAAGACCAAACACGACGGCGGGAACAGACTTGATTGGGCAAACGATCCGGATTTGCAATTACCTTGCTTTATAGGAAAAGACGATTGCTTTAAAGATACATTCGGGCGTATGTGGTGGCATCGACCGGCTTCGACCATTACGACTAAATTTTATAGTATCTCAAACGGACGTTTTGGACATCCGGAAGAAGATCGGGCCCTTTCTTTACGGGAAGGTGCTACATTGCAAACGTTCCCCAAAACCTATGTATTTAAAACAAATAGTATTGCTGCAACGGCAAAATTAATTGGCAATGCAGTTCCGTGTGAATATGCTCGGCGATTAGGTGAAACGATAAAAGCACTGGAAAACAATGGCACAATTTAAAACTCGAGCAAGAGCTCTCGACTTATTGGGGCGACAACAAATTGCCGGTATCCCTACAGCCATTAACGAGCTTATTAAAAATGCGCATGATGCGTATGCGGATAAATTCGATATCGATTTTCTCCGATGTAATAATCTGCTGGTATTACGCGATGACGGGCTCGGTATGACGAAAGAGGAATTTGAAACTCGTTGGCTTACGCTCGGGACCGAAAGTAAATTGGCAAATAAAAAAAGCAGTTTACCGCCCATTGACATATCAAAGCCAAGACGTCCTATCATGGGAGAAAAAGGTATCGGAAGATTGGCTATTGCATCAATAGGAAGTCAGGTTTTGATTGTATCGAAAGCAAAATTAAGATCTAAAGAATATGATATTGTTGTGGCTTTCATTAATTGGGAGATATTCGAGTTGCCGGGGATTAATTTGGAGGATATTGTTATTCCGGTAAGAGAATACTCTCATATGCCGAATGCTGCCGATATTGACAATATTAAAAATGAAGTAATACAGTCCCTTGATAAATTAAACCAAAAAGGACTTATTGATGACAAGGATTTTGAAAAAATAAAAAGTTCTATCACGTCTTTTCAAGTTGACCCATGCCAACTTTCCTTACAACTACAACAAGGATTTGAATTAACCAATGGCTGCGGCGGCACTCAATTTTTCATCTCCCCCGTTTACGATACGATTGTTTCCGATATAGAGGGAGACGGCAACTCGGACGAAGCTACAAAAATCGAGAAAATGTTGATGGGATTCCACAATACAATGACGCCCGATCATCCTACTCCCATTGTTGACATTTCATTTAGAGACTATAGGACGAATGACGGTAGTTTTGTAAGTATCATAGATAAAGAACATTTTTTTACGACGGAAGAATTTGAATTGGCGGATCACCATTTTCAAGGACAATTTGATGAATTCGGACAATTCAAGGGATTGGTAAAAATATATGGAGAAAAAACATACGATCACATTGTAAATTGGCGGGATAACTCTTATAGAGAAACCGAATGCGGTCCGTTTAAAATCAACTTGGCGTATTTACAAGGAGAATTGAAAAGTTCTCGTGTAGATATCGAAAATTATGCCAGAATTAAAGCCAAAGGAGATAAATTCGGAGGTTTATACATATATAGAGATAATATTCGAGTTCTACCGTATGGTGACTCCGATTATGATTTTCTGGATATTGAAAAAAATCGTTCGAAACGAGCATCAACATATTTCTTTTCTTATCGACGAATGTTCGGTGCTATTGAAATAGCGGACCGAGAACACAGCGGTTTGGTGGAGAAAGCCGGACGCGAAGGTTTTATTGAAAATAAAGCATATCGTCAACTTCAAGCGATTTTAAAGAACTTCTTTGTACAACTTGCCGCTGATTTTTTCAGCGAAAAAAACAAAACTGCACAATCAGAATTTTTCAATCAGAAGAAAGACGAGTTCAATGCGTACCATAATGCGCTTGAACGTCGGGACAAATTAGCAAAATCGAAAAAGGAAAGATTTGCTCGTGAGCTCGATATCTTTTTTACCGGTTTAACGGAACATAAATTCGAAAACGAGCTGGAAGGGCTACTTACGAATTTTAGGAACGATTTACATTCTGTTTTATACATTAACGATGCGGATGAAGCAAGCCAGAAGATAATTGATCTGGAATTCGCCATGAGACAAAAAGTTGCCGATTATAAAAAAAGAATATCGGTAACAAGTCCCAAAGGATTTGCAATGTCAAAATCAATGAGAGCAGATTTTGATACATACCTTAATGAGTTTAAAATTTTGGAACAAACGATATTTAAAAATATCAATGAAAATATCGATCGATTAATTGATGATTATACGGCACAGCTGAATCTGGAAATAAGTAAGCGAAAGCGGTTGGAGCAAGCGGTGGAATTGATTTCAGCCGAGGCTTTGTCTCTTAATAAAAAGAAGAAAAGCGAAACTAATGATGTTGTTTCCGATGTTTCTCGTAAAATTAAGGATCTTACGAATGAGCTGATAATCGATTTGGATAATCAAATACGAAGCGTAAAGGATCAATTCAAATTATTAGCAACCGATAAAGCCGATAACTTTGATTTGGTAACGGAACGCAAGAGAATGGAAGCTGAAATAGAATCCATAAGCAGTCGAAATACGGATGTTATGGAACGTATAATTCGACAATTTGAAAGTTTTTATGTTGAAAAAAACGAAGACGGTCAAATAATTACAAATGACCAAATAGCGGAAGCCGCTTCGGAAGAATTGGAGGAATTGCGGGAACGATTACAATCGGACGTTGAATTAAGCCAATTAGGACTGGCTGTCGGGATATTGCACCATGAGTTCAACGGTACGGTTAATTCGATTCGACATAGTCTGAAAGATCTAAAAGCATGGTCGGATGTAGACATCAAATTGGAAGGGATATACAAAAATATCAAGGTAAATTTCGAACATTTGGATGGCTATTTAAATTTATTTACTCCGTTAAACCGACGATTGAATCGACGTAGAGAAGACATTTCTTTATTGGATATTAAAACATTTTTAATAGATTTGTTCAAATCTCGCCTTGAGCGACACAATATAGCTTTTAAACATACTAACGGGTTTGCAGGTCGAAAAATACACGGATTTCGTTCTACATTCTATCCTGTATTTGTTAATATTATTGATAATGCCATTTATTGGTTGAAACAAAGTGATGTTCCTGAAAAAGTTATTCGGCTGCATGCGGATGATACGGGAATATACATTTCCAATAACGGTATTGAAATAAAGCCCCAAGATAAGGAACGAATCTTTGAATTGAGATTTTCCAGAAAGCCCAATGGAAGAGGATTGGGGTTGAGTATCAGTAAAGAGGTTTTGAATGCAGAGAACTATGATATATTTGTGGCACAACCTAAGGAAGGTTCTACAGTTACTTTTAAAATTCAAAAAATGCAATAAAGATATGGCTGACAGATTTATCGAACAATCGAAAGAGATTGCAAACAACTTTATACAAAATATACTATTTATTGACGACAAGGCATATAAAGAAGACTCCACCAATAATGCCTTTAGTGCGTTGGATGTATCAAATGCATTTGCAAAAACAGGTAAAATTTGTGCCATATACGCGCCCAAATCCGTTTCGGATATAGATAGCTACAATGTTATTTTGAAAAAAGCTGATGTGGTTATTTTAGATTGGTATTTAAATATTGAAAGAGACGCGGAACAACAGTTAGATCCTGATGCAGATGCAGATAATGATGAACCTCGAGGAGAATTTACGTTAAAATTACTAAAACAACTTATAAGTGATGCCGGGACTGATAAATTAAAATTAATCATAGTATATACGGGAGAAACAAGGATTTCAGACATTAAGGATGACATTATAAACAATATTGATTCGGAATCATTTAAAGTTAACGATTATACGATAAAGTCTTCAAATGTCTGTATCATAATCCGTGCAAAAGCCGGAAAAAAATTCGAACACATACCGGAATACAAGCCATTGATTGTAGAATATGATAAACTTCCGGAGTTAATATTGACGGAGTTTACTAATCTAACTAACGGACTTTTATCCAACTTTGCTTTATCGGCAATAACTACAATTAGAAATAATACATCCAAAATATTAGGCAGTTTTTCTCCTAAGTTAGATCCGGCTTATTTAGGACATCGAGTAAATCTTCCTAATCCGAATGACGCTAAAGAACTTTTAGTGCAACTATTTGGTGATGCGATAGCCGAATTAATTGGAAGCGAAAATATCGATACAAATACATGGGTTGAGAATTGGATACACAATCGAATAGAGGAAAAGACTATAAACCTTGCCGGGAAAAATTTAACCGTCAATCAAGAAATTTTGTGTCAAATTATTAGTGCCGATTCGCCTGATTTAAATACAAAGATTGCCTCTGCGACCAAAATAAGTTTAGGGAAACAGGCTCCTAAACTTGCGTCACAACTTTTCCAGTATGGAGATATTCAAATAGAAGATTCCGATATTTCCTTTGCAAAACTAACTCATCATAAGAATATATTTCTTCCACAACAAAAAAGGCCGATGCTTACGCTTGGTACAATTATCAAGAGAATTAGCTCTAATCTTTATTACATTTGTATGCAACAAAGATGTGATTCCGTTCGAATACAAGGAGAAAGACGATTCTTATTCTTGCCGTTAGAACAAAATGAAGTGCATTGCTCAATTATAGTCAGCAAAGAATCTAAATTTAAAATAAACGAATCTGCGTATGCTCTAAAAACTATCAAATTCAGAGCAAATAATGATGAACAGGCGATATATGCAGTAAAGAATGATAATGGTAAATATTTATTTACTTCCATCCATCAAGAACAATATGAATGGGTTGTAGACTTAAAAGAAATGCATGCCCAACGTATTGTGAATAATTATTGTGCGCAGTTGTCCCGTGTAGGATTAAATGAATCCGAATGGTTGAGATTACAAGCCAAATAACACAATGTCTGATATTTTCTCTTCTCAAAAGCGATCGGATATTATGTCTAAAATCAGCGGAAAAAACACAAAACCGGAGATTTTAGTTCGTAAGTTTTTATTTTCAAAAGGATTCAGATATCGTATTAATGTCAAAACATTGCCGGGTAAACCTGATATAGTTTTACCTAAATATAAAACAGTAATATTTATAAACGGATGTTTTTGGCATGGACATAATTGTAAAAAGGGGAAATTACCATCCTCAAATATAGATTTTTGGAAGGAAAAAATATCAAACAACAAATCACGTGATGATAAAAATTCCGATTTACTTGTAAAACTCGGCTGGAAAGTTATAATTATATGGCAATGTGAAATTAGTAAGATTGATAATAGGATAAAAATACTTAATAAGTTACTGGAAGATATCAAACAACAATAATCACGAGATATTAAATCTAAAATACAAGTGCATTAATCGAGAAAATATATGAAAAACTTATCCTATAATTCCGATTTTAGTCTTATCTTTGCAGTAAAGAGTTCTTTGAAGGTTACGCAAAGCGCAGAAGGATAATGCAGTAGATAACTAACTAAATCGTAACCTATTACTATCAAGAGCGATTAACCTGCGCTCATTTCCAATAAATTACACTCTTCTCGTAGCTTCAGAAAACAAATATGCAATGTTTGTATTGTGTCTTTTTATACCTTGTCGTGTTTTATAGGTTGCTCAAAGTCATAAAGACTTTGGATGTTAGGTCTTTTTCTATATTTTTTCTTCACTATTTCTGAAAGTAAATATTGAATCTTTTGACTGAAATAGTGAGAGCGTGAAGCAGAACTTGGCACAAGATTTCACAGAACTTGGTGCAGGATCCGGCAGAACTTGTATCAAGATTCCAGATACTATGGTAGGGAAAAATACAGCTTTTTGAAACCGGACAAGGATCCTTGGACAACCTTTCCCCATAATTATCGGGTAAGTCTTCATCTCTACTATTTGTCTACTGCCCTGTAAACGAGGGCTTAAAGCATAAAAAAAGCAGTTACATTTTACTGTAACTGCTTTAAAGTGAAAAACTTACTTTGGTGGTGCCACCAGGAATCGAACCGGGGACACAAGGATTTTCAGTCCTTTGCTCTACCAACTGAGCTATGGCACCAAAATGGTTATCGGTAGAGCTTTTCACTTTGTAATAGAAGACCTCTCAGAAACTATTGTTTCTTGTTTTCGGTTGCAAAGGTAGGCATATTTTTTGATTCTACAAATTTTTTGCAAATTTTCTATGAAATTCTTTTTGATTTCAAAAAAATGCTTTACCTTTGCACTCGCAAAACAGAAACGGAATGTAGCGCAGTTGGTAGCGCACTACGTTCGGGACGTAGGGGTCGGGCGTTCGAGTCGCCTCATTCCGACATTGTAAAGGATAAGCCACTGAACTTCAGTGGCTTATCTCATTTTTAGCAAATCCGCCGGGACGAAATCGGGACACCCTATTTTATGGGTCAAATTCTATTCTCGGATTATAATGCTAACATCCTACCAGCCGAATATTTTTTGTGAAAGTATA
>VOFH01003640.1_pt1 | contig 18772 bp, 29 predicted proteins | sample 5384091 | NCBI WGS metagenome assembly VOFH01 (sample SAMN12384727, study PRJNA508395) | human gut metagenome | isolation source: healthy gut G | host: Homo sapiens
CAGTTCTCCCAAATCGCCAGCAGGCGGGGCAAGACTTAGGTATCCCCAGCCGGCCCTTTCCACATACTGTTCGGTCATCTTCGATTTTTGCCAGCTCACAGCCGGACATATCCCGAAACCGATATTCGCCAAATGGCCTTTTGATCCCGTTGGTAAGGCAAGAAAACAGCACGCACTCAAAGTCAGCCGTCCAGCCCATCTTTTTTGAGCCAAGTACCACTGGAAGCACAAAACGGAATGCTTGGGGAAAACCGCTTGCTGGTATTCACTCTTGGGGCGCCATGGTCGGCGTAATGCTGCTCCGCAATGGAGATGTCAACCTTTCGCCCTTCATACCAACCAGCGTACTCCATCAGCCGGCGGTAACCCTTCCTAACATAAAATCCGGCGGGCATCTATAATAATACGGACAAGATGTGTGGGCAGTCCGATATTTCCTCGAAAGACAAGGCAACTGGGTCAGTTTCAGGGGAACAGAGACGCCGCTGTGCCGGGGGCTACCTCATCCCGATGAAACCCCATAAAGTACGCCACGGCATCATGGTATGGGCAGCGGTGTTATGGTAAATCCCTCTCCGATTGTGTTGCAGAACAAATTGCCCGGTCATCCAGACGCTTTCCAAGCTGCTGGATACGGCGGACACAAAATACTGGAAGGAGGACAGAGGGCGCAGGTTCGTTCTGACTTGCCCTGATGCGGGGAAGAGCCTCGCCTAAAATGCTGGGGTATACTGTTTTTCTGAGGAAGACGCAGAGGAGCACCCCGCCCAAGGCAGGTATATACCCTTTCTGGGCACTTGGCAGGCGATTTACCTGTTCAATACCCTAGAAATGCTGGATGGCGTTGTTCCAGGGTCTCTCATCGGTATGCGCCTTTTTCTCGCTATCCAACAATGGCGGTTTCCTTGACAGTCAGATTTTCAAAATCCATCGCTCTCGGTTTCTCGGCGGCCTCCGAAGTACATAAACCAGGTGCTTTCGCCCCAGAAGTCCATCCTTGTAACCGTGAAGAAGTCGGTTTCTGGGAGTCGGATTTCTTGCGTCAAGATAGTGGTCGGAGTAGAGGTACACCAGATCTACCTCCCGCTCCGGCAGCCACTTGGCCCGCCGTATCCGGGGTTTGCCGCTTTTCAGCGTTTTCTCTCTGGGGTTCTCGAACCATTCCAGTTCCTTGATCTTCAAACCAGTGAAGGTTTCCGCTAGCCGTTGGGCGATCTCCCGGTGGGTGAACACCCCGCAGTTACAGGACCCCATTAGCCCAGTTCATGATAAAGTCCCCACCTTACAGCCGGGGCGGGCGGCCTACATAAACGCTCTCGTCTGCCCACATGACCTCCATCTTCTCGCACTGATCCGGTCTGGGGCAGGGCATCTTGCCGCCATAGCGGTACATGATATTCACATAGCCATAGTCATCGCCGTTTCGGTCATGCCCGTGGGCTTGCACTTCATAAGCGGTCATTGACATTGTATGTTTACCTCCTGAGCCAACACGAATCCGCACAGTCAAAGGAAGAGCCAATGACAAACACCCGAATCTTTTTCTCGTGCCATTCGCTCCCTGCAGTTCTTCGGCACTGCAGCAGGCAGGAAAGCCATATTGGAGAGAGTGACTCAGCAGTTCTTGATACCGTTCAAACAATCCGTCCGCTTGGTGATTTCATCCATTCCAAAGAGGATATTGTCTTGGATCACATTCTCAAACCAGTAGGCCAGCAGTCCGGTAAAGCGGACAGATATACTTTCTCCGGTCTCACTTAGGGTAACAGTGTGCAGAGTGTGGCACTCGAAGTCAGCACAATAGCGCAGGATTCTGTTGTCGTGCAGATTGTCGAAAGATTGAATGACTGTATTCAAAACCGTTCTCCTTACAGAGCCAACACAAAGCCCCAGATACTCACCGCGATCAGAAGGACACCCAGCAGGAAGAAGATTGCCCGCCGGGAGCCGCTGGCCATAGCGGTGGGAGTGAGGCGCTCCAGTGGGATCGCAGAGCCAGTTCAATTCATAAGTGCTCCGATCAGAATCACAACACCCACAATCAGCGTAACAAAGTACCAATGCTCCTGAAAAAAGCTGTAATCTTTTCGCTGTCCATTTGGTTTCCTCCTCTCAACCCTTGCATATCGGCGCGCAGGGACCCCTTTTTCAGTGTAGTCTCCACGGCAATCATGGTCCCCAGAACATCTTATCATCTTTCTACCAGACGGCAAAACTGCGCTGGGAGGTCCTATAAACTCGGGAGGATGCGCGGGGCAGACTCCTCCTCGTTAATGGGAGGCTCTGGTTTCCGGCTGGTCTGGTCATCGGCCGACAGCCACTCGTTAGCCAGTCCAGTGAGTTTCGTGGCGGCCAGAGCCCACTTGCCTCAGCTCTCCTGATCCGCTGCTAGTTTCCTCATTACATTCCGGGCGCGGGTCCAGGTGTCTTGGTTTTTCATATCGAAATCCGGGAGAATTCTGATTTTTTGCCATCCACTGGCATGTTCCATTGAAAAACTCCCCTTACGATCCAGCGTAAAGAGTCCTCAACACTTCGCCTTCTAAAACCTTGGGCTTTGTATACTCCGGCCGGAGTTCCTCCGGCGCCGGGCAGGGCACACTTTCCACCAGCACCCCCTGCAACATACCGCCTGGGTTCGTTGAGCGCAGTGCCTTTCCGGCCGCGCGCTTTGATCTGAGCTATCCTGTGGAAAAGCGTTTGGCATACTCACCAGCATCCCGCTCCTAGTCCGTAAGGGGCCGGCTTAGGAAAAGCAGCAGTCGGAGATCACCTGACCGCTCTGCGCATCTAACATGGCGTGGGTCTGGGCCGCTCAATCATTGTCTGGCCTTATCTGCCCTGGGACCGCTTTTGGATGAGTACCAACTTTTCCACGTCTTCTGAAGCATACAGGGAAATCAAATCCTTGGCTGTTCTCATTTTCGTGGCCCTTTCTCAGCAAAATATTTGCTCATACCGCTCCCACAGCTGTGCGGGGGCTGCCTTGATGATCTTGCTGCCGCCATTCTCAGACGCCCGGCCCCAGATAGCCCGGGTATATCCCTCCAGCCCCAAAGGCGAACACAGCAAAGGGACCGGGCATAGCATAGAATTCATCGGAGAGGTTGTTATACCACTCATACTCCCGCATGGCAAGGCGGGCATGCCGTTCCATAGCGGGGTGCAGACTGGGATACCGCACCGCACGCAAAGAGCAGCCGCGCATCATCCACGTCCTCTGGACGCAGCTCAGCCATATGGTACAGGTTGGATAGGATGATCCTCTCCAACCTCAAAGCAACGCGCCTGTACTTGTTTTTCTATGTACTGCGCCAGTTCATAGCGGATGGACTCCCCATCCTACCAGCCGCCGCATAGACATCGCACATGGCAACGGCATCCTCATAGGGAAATCCCTTCAACGGCAGCCGGGACAGATAACGCTCCAGCAGTTGATCGGGGAGAAAAAGACGCCCCGTTGTGGTTCTGCACCACCGTCGGGTAGTCAGAATGGCTTTCGCGAACAGTACCGTCCAGGATGTCCTGGATGCGCTGATCCGCGTGCTCCAATACTTGGGGTCAGCATCCGGCTTATGGATCAGGTAATAGCGTCCGTTCACGCCATTGCGCTTTGGTAAACGCATTGCCATCTCCTCTCAGGTCTGCTGGTGCTGCATGGATACGATATAGCAGTCCGGACAGAATTCGATATAAAGCGTTCCCTCTGCGCCGTCATACACCGTATTCCACTGGATTTGGGCCAGATATTTCATGGCCTTACCACAGTGAGGGCAAGCGGTATATTCCCAATCCTGTACCCAGTTGGCAAAAAGCCGCCCACCGTGTTTATATCCTCGCAGGCAGAGCCGTAAAACAGGGGGACGGTCGTTTTGCCCAGCACGAAGGAATTTTTAGTGAGAGCCTCATAATCCTCGGGCCGGACATAGCATTGCATCTTTTCTCCTCCGTCATAGAGTTTGGAAGGGAAGACCTCCACGCCGCCGTTCAGGGTAAAGCGGTTGAACGCGGGGCCTTTCAGAAAGCCCACGCAGTTGGGACAGCAGGTGGCGGTCAGAATGCCGCCCAGCCCCAGAAACTTCAGCCGCTCGCCCCGGCCGTCCAGCACCAGCATGTCCGCCATCCGCCCGCCGCAGTGGGGACAGGTGTCCTCCCGTGCCCGACCGATGCGGATAGGGGATGCCTCAGCCGGCGATCCTTTGACCAGGGGATAGCAGATATTGAAAGTGAGTTGTGCCCGGCGGCCTTCTCTATCAAAGGTCCAGCCGCCGCACTGGGCGTAGACGGACGGGCCCACATAGAGTCTCTTGCGCCAAGGACGGGGAGTTTGTTCCAGCTCCAACAGCGTCTTCAGCACCTGGTCATCCCCTGCATGGCCAAACAACACATCAAGTTGGAAGCTTCACTGGAATCCTCTGTGGACAGCAAGGCGGAGATCAGGCCATCCCGCACGTCCTCTGGGGGCGCTGTAATAAAGTTCACAGGGGTAGTAAATATTTGCGGATAAAGCCGCCCGCTGGATCTCTGGGGTGATGGCGTCCAGGTAACTGAGCAGATGCCAAGTCTGTGAACTCTGGGTCCTCCATATCCGCTAGCCGTTGGATGTTCTGGATCAGCCAATCCTGTTTTCCTTAATCTGCTCTGGTGTCCAGGCAAGAACTGCTTCACGCTCCTGCGCAGATTTACACTTCCAGCACAGGCCCTTATATCCCAGAGGTGTCCCGCAGAGGGGGGGCAAACGTATTTCAAACTCATGTACTTGGACTCCTTTCGGAAGATAGAAAAGCGCCCTGCGATACTCTGCCACTTGGACAGGCTGACGCAGGGTGCAAAAAGGTCACAAAAGGAAAAGCCACATCTACCTCAGATGTGGTTTCCTCCACAGACAGAATCAATTTTTATACATAAACGAGGTCATCTTTGACTGATTCGTACACACATCCCAAAAACTTCTAGCTTCATTATGCTGGATTCAACGTATACAGCGCACGCTGGTATCATGTAATACTTGTATGTCTGGTGGATTCTTTTTCAAATAATATAGTAGGACTATTTTTTCCATCATACCTAATTTTGTGAAAATTATCAACTAAAAAATTCCTGCCGCTGCTGTCCCTTGATGACCATAAAAAAACAGAACCGTGGTTTTTCGTGGAATGATCTGGTCAATCTGGGCTATGTGGCACAGCCGGATCGAGATACCCTGGACACAGGAGAGTCCGTTTCCATCAGCCGCCGATATTGCCAAGATTTCATAGCTCGTTGTGCAAGAGTCACCGAAATAAGGACCTCAGCTCTCCGAAAAGTTGCCGCAGTCAGTAAAGAAGATGCGGGAGCGCGGCTTGCGGTCATACCGTGGAGGGCCGCCGCGCTCCACAAAAGGCAGCGCAGACGGGCGCGGCGTTCTCCCAGACGATGAGCGGGCGGCTGACGCAGGATATGACTTCGCACAGTACGCACTGGGGAAACTTCTGGAAAGTCAAGACCAAATGGGCGAGGCGGTATCCTGGTATGGAAAAGCGGCGGCGCAGGGCAACTCCTGCGCTGCCTACCGCCTGGGAAAGCTGTACCTCACCGGGCAGGGCGTCAAACAGGATTGGGAGCAGTTCTATGAATCGGCGGAACAGGGAAACGAGTATGCCGACTTCTTTCCGGAGCACTTCGATTAGGCGCGCAGGCCCAATGTGCCCTGTCGGCCACCCGACTGCTCCACCACTTGAGTCAGATCTTCCGGGAGAACTCGGTGCCGCCCGCCGTCCCGGTGGGACAGCACATTGGCCGAAAACACTGGCGGAAGCTTTCAGAAGAAACGCATTGCCATGGGCCCAAGCCGGATGACCATGAGGAAACTCCCAGGCAAAACATGGGCGGTATGACCATGGGGTGGTAGGCGTATCAGAAACTACGCCGCAATTCAAAGGAAAAGGCCTCCCGCAGATGCGGGAGGCCTTGGGGCCAATCATTTCACACCGAGCAGGAGCATCACGGCCACACCCGCCGCGATGGGGAACAGAAGAAAAAAACTTGAGCGAACCCACTTCGCTTCTCTTTGCCGCGGAACGCTCTGCCGGGATTGTTCAGATAATACAGCTGAATCTGGATCGGCGGGACGGCGCGCTCCAGGTATTTGTACTGATACTGTTTTCCAGAGATCTCATAGGCGTAGGTGGCGTGATACTGTGAAGTGGTTTTCTCATCAGGCGTGATGCCGTCATCCCAGTATTTGATCCGCTTGGCCGTCACCACATGGCCCAAAGCCATCGCCTTCTCCACACGCCTGCTATTGGGCGGAAGTTCGGGTATTGTGTGTTGCTGGCAAAGGAGGCGGCACACATGCGAGACACACTGAAAATCTGTACTTCGGAAACATCACTCCCAACGATCAGATCGTCAGATCGGGGACTGCCCTGAAAAAAGGCCATGGAACAGTCGGCGGAGTGCGAGGAGAAACTCACCGCTCTGCTGGAGGACAAAGAAAAAGCGCTGCTGCTCCGGCTCATGATAGCCGGCATGCCGTCCGGCGAAAAAAACGGGAGGACGGCCGCTGGGAGGGCCGCATCGTGGCGGGCCACAAGCAAAACGGCGAGCCCATCTTCCGGTATGTCCTGGCGAAAACCCAGAAGGAACTGCTGGACAAGCTCCACCGGGACATGGAGGGCTTTCAGGATATGGAGCTCACCGAGGACAGCCGCATGACCCTGGCGAGTGGCTGGACCGGTGGATGGAGGACTACGGCGCGGCCACCCTGCGGCCCAACACCCTGCGGAGTTATGAGCAGTTCATCCGGTGCTACATCAAGCCCTACCTGGGGGATAAGATCGTCTCCCGGGTGACCCGCATGGACATCCAGAAGCTGTACCGAAAGCTGAAACACGAGGGCCGCGTCCGCGAGCACCCGGAACACGGCCATGAGCTTTCGGACACCATGGTGCTTCGCATCCACGCCATGCTCCACCGGTGCCTGAAGGACGCGGAGGCTGCCCATGTGATCGCCCGGAACCCCACCGACGGGGCCGTGGTGCCCAAGGCCAGCTATAAGCCCAAGCAGATCCTCACGAAGGAGCAGATGGACACATTCTTGGCGGCGGTGGACCGCAATGAGATCGACGAACGCGAGGTTGACCGAACCGTCGGGCACGACCTTCGGGCGGTCGCCTTCGGCTCTGGGCTCGAAGAACGTGGTGACGTAAGGCATCATGCACGGCGTGGTGTTGCATTCGTTCGTGGCCAGATCCATGATCTGATCCTCGGGGATGCCGATGTGGTACAGCCACTCTGCTGCCAGCTCGATGCCGGTGCAGTCGCACATGTTCTTCTTGATGAAGTCGCCCTTGTCGTCCCAGCAGTTGAGGCCGTAGACCCAGATCAGGCAGTGATCCTTCGGCTGCTCCTGGAACTGACCCTGGCGGTTGATGGTCCAGCTGATGAGCCAGCTCGAGTCGCGGCAGGTGACGATGCCGGGTCGAAGATGCCGTCGCAGGCTCCGCCGGCCACGTCCATGGCCTCCAGGATGTGGATGTGGTCCCCGGGCATCTGCCCGTCCCGCACCAGGAAGCAGGCCGCCGTCAGGGCCGCCAGGCCGCTGCCCACAATGTAGGCGCTCTTGTTCTCCACCCCTCCGGCTTCTCCGGCCGGGCAAAGGCCTCATAGTTGCCGTTGGTATAATAGATGCCCTTGCGGTTTTTTCTCATGTTTCCCCAGCTCTGTGTTCTGGTAGGACGCCGGGGCGGAGGGTTCAGACCCGGGCTTCTCCGCCGCCTTTTTTCCTCTGGATACCTTTTTTGCCAGGACTACAGCGGCGCCCGCTCCAGCCACGACCGCCGCTGTGGTCAGTTTCCCAAATTTCTTTTTCCATGTTAAGATGCCGCCTTTCTAATTCCGCCGCTCTACGGCGGGATCCTTTGATGGCTTCATCTTACTCCGTCCGAATTCGGTTCCATTTACAATCGGGGCCCGATGATGAAAAACTAATCATCGAGCCCCGATTGTAAAGCATTTCTTATTCTATTTCTGTGAAATTGCGGATGGCGTTAGCAATGCTGCCGCGCATGGCGGCGCTGATTTTTCCGTCAGTGCCCAGGGATCGGCCGTCATCCCCTGGCGGATCCAGTCCAGCATGACCCCAACAAAACTGTACTTGTAAAAATTCGGCGATAAAGGACTTGTCCTCCTCGGAAACAGTTGTCCCCTGGCTCTGTTCCTCCACCACGCCCCGGATCAAGCCGTAGGTCAGCTGGTAGAGGAACCGCTCCATTTGCTCCCGGCCGATACAGCGATAGGCGTTGAGGATGAAGGGCTTGTTTTCCTGCACCGCCTCAAAAATCTGCAAAAGCCCCTCCTGCCAGGTCTCATAGGTCTTCTTCCCTGGAGGGCCTTGGACGCGTCCTCGATACAGGCCCACTCCACCAGGTCGTAGATGTCCCGGAAGTGTTAGTAAGGCCATGCGGCTGATGCCGCAGTCCTCGGCGATGTCGGTGACGGTGATCTTGTCCAGGGGCTTTTTCAGTAGCATATGCTTCAGGGATTCCTCCAGGGCCTGCTTTGTGGTGTTTGGCATACTACCGCGCCTCCTTTTCGTGCTGCCGGATCACTGCCGCGATGGTCTCCCGCCGCAATGCGGGAGCCCCGCTCATTGGGGTGGATGCTGTCGGCGGCGTAGAGATCTTGGGTGTCGGACAACTCGTAAAACCGTCGGCCTACGTCGGCGATCAGGGCATTATTTTCCTGTGCCGCCTTGTGGTAGGCCTCGGACAGCTTTTGGGTCATCTCGTCGTAGTCCCAGCCCTTGTCCGTCAGCTTGGCCCCGCCCCTTTGATAGGCCCATGTAGCAAACAAAATGGGGACCGCCCCGTTTGCCCGGATCTGCCCGCAGAGCCGTTCCACGCTGGAGAAGAAGCGCTTAGGGGCGGTGATGGGGCCGTGGCTCATCTACTGGAGGATCACATAGTCCCACTTCTCCTTTTGAAGCACCGCTTGGGTCTGACTGCCCAGCCTGGTGTTGGGGTTCAGCTGTTCCGACAGCCGCGTCCCGCCCGGGTGTGGTGGACCACCTCCGCCCCGATCAGGTAGGCAAGCATCTGTGGCATATTGTTGGTAAATGTAAAAGCTGTTGCCCAGCATGAGGATCCGCATGGCGCCACTCCTTCCTTGTTTGGATTGTTTTCCACCCCATTATACACGGCCCCACCGGGAGGACAAAACCGGGGAAGCACAAATCGGCCTATCAGATTTTTGCAATGCAAGATTCAAAGATAAGACCGCAGCCGTGCGCAGCAGTTGAAAATGGGTGGTCATGACCCCATATTTCAAAAAAATTGTGCAGTTTACCTTTGCCATTTTCTGGAATAAATCGTGGCGAAGACGGACGAAAAACTATGTCTACAACGAAAATTCAAAAAAAATTCGAAAAAGTGCTTTTGACCACATCTGAGGCCGTATTTGTGCAGAATGTTAAAGAAACTATTGCTTGAAAAGTTATGAAAACCGCCTCAAAACATCAGTTTTGAGGCGGTTTTTGGTCCGAGTGGGGAGACTCGAACTCCCGGCATCTTGCTCCCAAAGCAAGCGCGCTACCAACTGCGCTACACCCGGATATGAAATTTTCCAATTGTGGTCAAACATGTGGTCAACGTCGATTTTTGACCAGTTACCGGCGAGGGATAAAACTCCGTTGGCCTTAGCGTCCCAGAGCTTTCCAGGATTTTGGGAAAGTACGGCTCGAACCCGGGCCTCACGCTCCCAAAGCAAGCGCGCTACCAACTGCGCTAATCCCGGATATTCAGTTTTTCTGCATGATACCATGCGAGGAAAGAAAAAGCAAGCTTTTTGTGTCCATAGGGCTTTGTAGACACTTGGGATGGATCATGTGCTCAGGAAGTCATCCAAAATCCACCCCTTGCCTTAGCCATTAACCTATTGCAGCCTTTTGCTGTTTGCTCCTCATATCTCTGCCTAAATGCCGTGCCATTTGGAAAGTGTATGCCGTTTGGAACGGACAGGGGTCGGAAGGAAAGTTCCGACCCCTCTATTTTACCGGATTAACCCGCAAAGTCAAGACCTTTCTTTTCATCGCACAGCTTGACACCAGCAAGTGCCACGGCAAAGACAAACCAGAAGATACACATCACTCTGGGATAGTTCCACAGATAATCTGCCAGGCCGCAGACCATACTTCCACACAGCGCCGCGGCAGCAGCGCAGGTGATGACACGGGCGGGAGAGTCGGCGCGGTGGCGTGCGCTATGGGCGGCGCGCTTGATGTTCCAGAGCATAGAGGCCACGAAGGACGCTGCGCCCAACAAGCCGGCCTCGATCCACACCTCCAGATAGAAGTTGTGGGAGTGGACATAGGGAAGTCCGCATGGTAGAGATTCCAGTCCGCGATATACGCCTGGGGCGCGGCGGTGCCAAGTCCGGCGCCACGGATAGGGCGGCTCTGAATGACCTCCAAGGCGGCTTGGTAGAGAGGAATGCGGCTGGCGGTGGAAGAGTCTGCGGGGTTGAAGATCGTCAGTACCCGGTTCCAGATCGTGGTGGGAAGGAAAGGAACTGCCAGACAGCAAAACAGGATAAAGGCAGGCATCAGTTTCGGCTTCCACAAAAGACAAAGACCACCAGTGCGCAGGCGAAACCGACCCACGTAGCCCGGGAGTAGGTCATGCCCAGAGCCACGCAGCCCATCACGAAGATGCCGCCAGCCAGAAGTTTGCTGATGAGGTGTCTTGAGCACAGCACCAGCGCCAGCACCAACGGCAGCAAAAGCAAGAGCACCTCGGCAAAGGTATTGGCATTATCGAAGATGGACACCACCCGTCCAGGCATTCCGGCGTTGACCTTCAAGTCCACAGTGGAGGAGCTGACTTCCACGCCCTGGATGCGCTGAATGATACCATAGGCCCCGGAGACCGCCCACAGACCGCACCGCCGGCGGCCAGACGCTTGAGGTCGGGAAGCGTCCGGACGGCGCTGACCGTGACCAGCACACACAAGGCGGCGGAGATGTGGTAGAAGAAAACGGAAGGACAGGGAGGGGCGTAGGACAGCAACACCCCCAGGAACACGGCACCGAACAGCACCAAAGGATAAAACCAATACCGGCCAGATCCAGCCGGTAGTCCCGGACGATGCATGGCGCCGGCGTGAAACCACACCAACAGGGCGGCAAAGGCTATCAGGCTATATGCGTTGTTCCAGTAGGAGAAGGGAATCACCACAGCAGCATGATCGCCCAGGACTGGGCAATCGCAGTGCTCTCACCTAGGGAGAAGGCGAGGCGGGCAAAGAAACTATCTTCAAAGGTCAGCTGGAAGGTGGTGTACAGACGGTGCAGAAGGTTCCCGGGCAGATTGATCAGACAGGTGAGGCCGCGGCACAGCGCGCTCTCCGGCCAGGCCCTGGCCACAACCCCCTCCCGGCATAAGACGCTCAGCACCAGGCTAGAGTCAATCTGGTGATTGCACCAGGCACCGGCGGCCGTCAGAAAGCGGTGTACGGCGCTGGTGCTGTAAATGGACAGCAGCGCCAGCCAAATTTGATAGAGACAGCTCTCTCGCAACAAAAGGTCATAGTAAGCTCCTTATGTTACATTCGGTTTTTCAGCCGGTACAGCTGGGTCAGGATAAAGAAGTGCCCGCCTCGCACCAGCCTTGCAACCAGCTGCTTGTTGGCGCTCAGACCCTCTGGAACCAACCCGGAGATGGCCTCTGCTATCTCCGGACGACGGCATAGATCCTCAATCGCCTGCTGGCGGGCGCGAAGAGGTTTGTCGTTTCCTGGGGCGTACTCGTTGCCGATGGCGATGAGAAGTCCGGCCCAATGGGAGTTCTCCCGCCACTGGGGACAGGCGGCCTCCAAAGAAAAAACGCCCGCCAGGGCGGACTTGCGCTCCATAAAACGCTGGAAGGTCTGCACAAAGTCCCGCATGTATTTGTGAGTGGCGGAGTTGGGGTTTATCAGATAGCGGTAGAGAGGCTGCTCCGTCACCGCAAGCCTCTGGGCGTGGCAAAAGTATTCCATCAAGAACAGCTCGTCTTCCAGATAGGCGCCCTCAAAGGTGACGTTCTCCCGCTGGAGGATATCGGCGGAAAAGAGATAGCGCCAGATGAAGCCATTGAAGACTGGCATCCGAAGCCGCTCACCCAGCAGGGGGTAGACGATATGCCGCAGAATGTCCGGATGGTCGTACACGCCGGCAGGCAGCAACAGCTCCGGCGTGGTGGCGCCGTCCGGCGTCCAGTTGAGGTGGGCGCAGCCTGCCGTGTCCGCGCCGGACTCCTCTCGGAGTCGCCACAAAGTCTCCAGAGCTGTGGGTTCCAGGCGGTCATCTGCGTCCAGAAAGGCGATGCACGTCCCTTGGGCTTCCCGCAGGCCGGTGTTTCGCGCCTCGCTGACCCCAGCGTTTTGCTGTTTATGGATTACCCGCACCCGGCTGTCCGCCGCAGCGCAGGCGTCGCACAGGGCGGGGGAGGCGTCGGTGCAGCCGTCGTCAACCAACAGCAATTCCCAGTCGAAAAAGGTCTGGGCGGTCACGCTCGCCACGCAGGCGTTCAGAAATTCTTCCGCCTGGTAGACTGGGACAATGACGGAGACGCTGGGCATGGGACCCCTCCTTTGCAGAGATTGTGCCCCTATTGTACCCCAATCCGGGCGGCAGGTCAAGGCTTGCTCCGGACCGTCCCCTGTGCTATGCTGAAACTTGGGAAAGGGGGAGAGGTCATGCCGCAGCATGTCGTGGTGGTGCCGTACCAGCCGGCCTGGGCAGAGGTGTTCCGCCGGGAGAGCGAAGCTGTGAAGGCCGCCCTGGGGAGAACTGCCTCCGGGTCTACCACATCGGGAGCACCGCGGTGGAGGGGCTGGACGCCAAGCCCATCGTGGACCTGATGCCGGTGGTACAGCGGCTGGGGGCCGTGGATGCGCGGGCGGAGGCCCTGCGCGCCTTGGGCTATGAGTACTTGGGGAGTTCGGAATTCCAGGACGGCGGTACTTGCGCAAGGGAGGGACGAGCGGACCCACCAGATGCATATCTTTCAGGCGGGAGATACTGAAAACATCGTTCGCCACCTGGCGGTGCGGGACTACCTTCGCGCCCACGAGGAGGCGCGGATGGCTTATGCCGCGCTCAAGCGGGCTCTGGCCGCACGATACCCCTATGATATTGAGGATACTGCGACGGTAAGGAGGCCTTTGTCCGGGAGCTGGAGTGCCGGGCGCTGGCGGAGTGCAGAGCCGCGCTCTGGGAAGAGCTGTAACTCCGGCAGACAGAGAACGCCGGCGAACTAAATAACGCCAAAACGTGCGCCGCCTTTTGGGCGGCGCACGTTTTAGCGATACACACAATCCCCCCGGATGACGGAAGCAGCGTTAAAGCCCGCTGAGGTCAAATTCCGGCGTGTACTCTTCCTGGGCAGAGGTGCGCTCCTGGGTGTAGCCGTCGCGGATGCCGCAGTTTCTAAGATAAGCCGCTGCCGACCGGTACTCAGCGGCCGTTACTTTGCGGCTGAGCTTTCCTGTGGCACCGGGCTGGGGGGTATACTGGCTCATGAGGGAAAAGAGCACGTCTCCGGGGCGGAAGGTCTCCGACACCCAGTCGATGACCCGGCGGGTGCTCTCCAGCTGTCCCGGCAGCACCAGATGCCGGATCAGAACCCCGGATTTCAGTTGTCCCGCCTCCATCCGGTAGGGGCCCGTTTGACGGAACATCTCCAGGATTGCAGCACTGGCCCAGTCAAAATAGTCCGCTGCAGAGGAATAAGTCCGGGCAGGCTCCGGCAGAGCGTACTTCAAATCCGGCAGATATACCTGGACACGCCCTTCCAGCAGCCGCAGGGTGTCGGGCTTTTCATATCCGCTGCAGTTCCACACCACGGGTACCGGCCAGGGCACGTCCCCCAGGGCCTCCAGAATGACAGGCGTGAAATGGGTGGGCGTCACCAGGTCCAAGCATGCGGCACCCAGGTCCACCAGCTTTTGAAAAATTTCCCGCAGGTGAGGGGCAGTCAAGGGTTTTCCTATGCCGCCTTGGGAGATAGGCCCGTTCTGGCAGAAGCAGCAGCAAAGATTGCAGCCGGAAAAAAATACCGCTCCGGCGCCGTGTACACCCACAAGACATGGCTCTTCCCACCGGTGGAGCATGGCCCTGGCGGCCACTGGAAGACTGGGCTGGCCGCAGATGCCGCCGGCACGGCCTCCGTCCGTTCCGCGCCGCACTCCCGGGGACAAAGACGGCAGATCATGGCGCGTCCTCCACTTGAGGGGACGGAATGTCCCATGACGGATGCAGGACCGCCTCCGGAAACTCCAGCACCATCCGCCGGCAGCTCCGGCAGAGAAAAGCGGCCTTATACCGGCGCAGCAGCGTCCCCTCATGGTCCACCCGGATCGGCGTCTCATCGACCAAAGAGCGCGGCGGCCAACCGGACCACCACTGAATGCCGTCCCGACCGCCGGCGATCCAGCCCGTCTCCATATCCTGTCCGCACCAGGGACAGGCTGTGGCGGGTGGTGGTGTTTCTCGCTGGGTCTTTCGCTCCCTTCGAGCTTCGTTCCAATCCCGCAGCTCCTCAAAAAGCGTGGGCGTGTCCTGCGCGGAGGTCATCCTCGGCTTTGCGCCTGCTTCCGGCTGAAGGTCCCAGGGGTCTTCGCCTTTTTTCCAAAATGGCATGGAAAACCTCCCTATGGGTGGCAGTCGGATGGCGGGTCCTGAGACCCCTCATCCTCGTCTACCACCTTGTAGTCCACGTATATACCGGCCCCTGAAAGTCCGGCCCCTGCGCTTGCGAACGGAGCGCCGCCACAGAAAAATCAGCAGCGCCGCCACAATGAGAAAGGGCAGCAGACGGGCCAGCAGCATCAGCACTAGCAGCAGCCCTCGTAAAAATCCCACCATTGTCTCCTCCTTTGCGCAGACTCCGCCCGAGGTTAGGGCAGATGGTCTATGGCCTCGGCGTAGTAGCGGGCGAAGGCCGAGGGAACTGCGTGCTCCTCCAGCGCGGCACGGTTGACCCAGACGAAATCCGGCGGTCCGTCGCCCTCCACCTCCAGGGTATACCCGGTCATGTGCCACTCCACATGGGTGAAGATATGCTTGGCGAACAGCTTTTTTTTCCAGGCCTTGGGCAGAAGCCCAGGGCGGCCACTGCCGCAGGAGCCTCTTTTCGTCCAGGGCTCCCGCCACACTGGGAAACTCCCACAGCCCCGCCAGCAGTCCATCGTCCGGACGCCTGCGTAGGGCGATCCGGTCACCCCGCAGCAGTAAAAATACTGTTTTGTCCTCAATGCGCCGGGCCTTTTTAGGGGCCTTGACCGGGAGCGTTTCCGCTGTGCCTCGCACTCGGCCCAGGCAGAAGTCCGCTACCGGGCATTCGCCGCACCTGGGCGGACCGTTGGGCGCGCACACTGTGGCCCCCTAGCTCCATGGTAGCTTGGTTGAAAACCCGTGCGCTCTCCGCGGGCATTACATGTTGCAGCTGCTCCCGGACGTGACTTGGTCCTGGGGTCCAGAATGTCGTCATGGCAGTCGGTCAGGCGGGTAACGACCCGCAGGACGTTGCCATCCACTGCGGCCTCACGCCGGCCAAAAGCCGCTGAGGCGATGGCGCTGGCAGTGTAATCCCCGATGCCGGGCAGGGCCAGCAACCCCTCGTAGGTGTCCGGAAAAGCGCCCATTTCTGCCACGATGCGGGCGGCCTTTTGCAGGTTTTTGGCCCGACTGTAGTAGCCAAGGCCCTCCCACAGCTTCATCAGCCGGTCTTCCGGGGCGGAGGCCAAAGCTTCCACAGAGGGAAAGGCTTCTAAAAACCGGGCATAATAGCCCAGGACCGCCGCCACCCGAGTCTGCTGGAGCATGATCTCAGAGACCCAGATGCAATAGGGGTCCTCCGTTTTCCGCCAAGGCAGGTCTCTCGCGTTTTCGTGATACCAGGCCAGCAGAGGCTCCGGCAAAAATGCCAGTGTTATATTTTCTTCATGTCTCATACACATGATACCACGTTTTTCCGGGCGCATCCAGACTCTCGGAAATTTTTTTTTGAAAATTCTCTTGACTTTCCCCTTTCTGGAAGGTATACGATAACCGTGTAGAACGAGGTGAGACCCATGAAAATCAACGAGGTGGAAGCCCTGGTAGGCATTCCTAAGAAAAACATCCGCTTTTACGAGTCTGAGGGGCTGCTGAAGCCGGAGAGGAGCAGCAACGGCTACCGGGATTACAGTGAGGAGGAGGCGGAGATTCTGCGGCGGATTAAGCTGCTGCGAAAGCTGGGGGTCCCCCTGGAGGAGATCAGAAAGATGCAAAGCGGCACCCACACCGTGGGCGACGGCATGCGCCGGCATCTGATCACCCTGGAGCGGGACATGGAAAATTTAAAGCAGTCCATCCAGTTCTGCTCTGCCTTGGCGGACTGCCGGGAGCGGCTGATGGACCTGGATGCGGCAGCGCTGCTGGCGGAGATGGAGAGCATGGAGCTCTCCGGAACCACCTTTCAGAATAAACAGCGGCAGGATGTGCGAATTCGGTACGTGGCGCCGGTGACGATTACCCTGCTGACAGTCCTGCTGATGGGGGGCTGGCCGCGTTGATTCTGTGGGGGACCTCCGTGGACCCCGCTGGCGCGCCACCCTTTGCGCTGGTATTGGTGCTGATGGGAATGCCGGCGGTGGTCATCGGCGGCGTCGTACTGGCACTGTTCCAGAGAATCCAGGAGATTGGAAAGGGGGAGGAAGACGATGCGAGACAATTCTGAGAAGAGGAGGAAGAAGGTTGCCCCGCTCCTCTGCGCCGCAGTCGTGGTGGTGTTTTTGGGGCTCTTCCTGGGGACGCTGCTGCTGCCCTTGCTGGATGTGGGCAGCGGAGATGGCGGGGCCGTGGTGATTTTGATCCTGTATGCACTGGTGCTTCTGGCGGTGATCGTGGGCGTGGTGATTGCCCTGATCCAGCGTCTGCGGGAGATTGAGAGAGGAGAGGAAGAAGATGCCAGAAAATACTGAGGCGCGAAAGCGGCGCCAGAAGCGATCCGCTGTTATTGGCGTGGCGGCGTTCGCTCTGCTGCAGGCGGCGGTAGCGGTGTGTTTTGGGGGGCGCTGCGCCAGATTCCGGATCTTCCCGGCTGGCTGTCCACCTTGTTTTTGGTGCTGGCTGTGCTTCCATTGGCGCTGATTGTACCGGCGCTGATATCATTAAAGGAACGTTTTCAGGAAATTGAGAGAGGAGAAAGTTATGAAGCTAGTCAATATTGATTATATCCCTGGGAAGGAACTGGAGGTCCTGGGCATTGTGAAAGGGACTGTAGTGCAGTCCAAAAATTTTGGCAAGGATTTTATGGCCGGTATGAAGACATTGGTAGGCGGTGAGATCACCGGATACACAGAGATGCTCAACGAAGCCCGGCAGATTGCCACCAAGCGCATGGTGGACGAGGCGGAAGCAATGGGAGCCGATGCGATCATTAATATTCGTTACGGGTCGTCGGCTGTCATGCAGGGCGCGGCAGAGGTGATTGCCTACGGTACAGCCGTCAGGATTCTATGATGCGCATCAGCTTCCTGGGGCACAGCGGCTTCCTGCTGGAGCTGCCGTCAGCAACACTGTTGTTTGATTGGAGCGAGGGGGAGCTCCCGACTTTGAGGCCAGGGCGGCCCCTGCTGGTCTTTGCCAGCCACCACCACGAGGACCATTTCCGTCCCGCAATTTTTTTTCAACTGGGGGCTGCGGCCTTTCTGCTGGGGAAGGACGTTCGGATGTCCGCCAGAAATCGGGAGCGCTGGGGCGTCTCGCCGGAGGCCGCTGCCAGGTGTGTGACCCTGGGAGGTGGGCGGCGGCTGGAGCCTCTGCCCGGCGTGCAAGTGGAGACCCTGACCTCTACGGACGAGGGCGTTGCATTTCTGGTGACAGCGGACGGCCAGACTGTCTTTCATGCCGGGGATCTGAACTGGTGGCACTGGGAGGGGGAGGATGTTTCCTGGAATACGGAGATGGCCCTGCACTTTCAGGAGTTTACCGCGCCTCTTCGGGGCAAACACATCGACCTTGCCATGCTGCCGCTGGACCCCCGGCTGGGGAGGGACGGCTTCCGGGGCCCCAGGTATTTCCTGGAGTTGGCGGACATAGCCCGTGCCCTACCCATGCATCAGTGGCAGGATTTTGGCTTTACAGCAAAGTTTTTGGAGGAATTTCCTCAATTTGCCGGTCGGGTGGTGCCAATCTCTCACGTCGGGCAGGAGTTTCTGCTCCCCTGAGGCGGAGAGTGGCAGAGAGCAGGGCTGCGCGTTTTGCAGCAGTGCGGGAGCACGCAGGAGTGAAGAATTCCAGACTTTGGGAATTTTATGTTGTTGAGGAAAGGCCGGTGCAAACGCACCGGCCTTTCCTCAAAGTCAACTTGAAAAGTGAGAGAAAAAACTGCACTTTTTATAAGTTGAAAAGTTGACATAAAGGTGTGGAAAACTGTGTGGAAAATGTGCAAAACTCCTCGGCTGAAAGGAATTTGCCGGTGACGGTAAGATTATGGATTTTTTTGCGCAATAACATTTCTTCGAAAAACCTGTCTTCTGTTCGAGAAATGTCAGATCCGGGTTAAACCCTTGAACTGGGAGGCACAGTATGATAAAATACCACATATTGATCAAAATCATGGCAGATTTTGCCCGGGCGGAGGAACTATGGCGACAAAAAAGCAGGATTATGGCAACGAGAGTATTTCATCTTTAAAGGGAGCGGACCGGGTGCGGAAACGGCCCGGCGTCATTTTGGCTCGATGGGCTGGACGGCTGTGAACACGCG
>VOFH01003684.1_pt1 | contig 18715 bp, 21 predicted proteins | sample 5384091 | NCBI WGS metagenome assembly VOFH01 (sample SAMN12384727, study PRJNA508395) | human gut metagenome | isolation source: healthy gut G | host: Homo sapiens
AAGGCAAATACAACATGGCGAGGAACAATCTGAACGTGGTGAAGACTTCTGCCCGGCAGAGTGAAATCAGCATTGAGGAGGAGGTTATCATGACCGTCAGTGACTTCAACGTCCAGCAAGCCCTCGTCGCCAGTGCCGAAGAGGCCCTCGACCTTGCCATCCTGGCGTATAACGAAACCCGCCAGCGCTTCATTATCGGCAAGGCAGACATCAACAGCCTGACCCTCTCGCTGAACCGCCAGCAGGAAGCGCAACGCAATTACATCTCCGCCTTGCAGGACTACTGGCTGAATTATTACAAGATACGGAAACTGACGTTGCACGACTTTGCCAGCGGATTTTCGCTGTCGGAAAAATTTGATTATAATAACTGATGAAACGAGTTTCTTCCTTCACCGTCATAGTGGCGTTTGTCTGCCTTGCTTTGGTAGGGGTGGCGTTGATACCGCTGCTTCCCGTCAAGCTGAATCCGTCACGCAGCCTGCCCGGCTTCACGGTGGGTTTCAGCATGCCTGGCACTTCGTCGCGGGTGGTGGAGATGGAAGTGACCAGCAAGCTGGAATCCATGCTGGCGCGTATCCGCGGAGTGAAGCGGCTGAACTCCACCTCGGGCAACGGCTACGGCAACATTACTGTGGAGCTGGACAAGCATGCCGATGTCGAGGCAGTCCGCTTCGAAGCTTCCACCATCATCCGGCAGACGTGGCCCCAATTGCCCGAAGGTGTCAGCTATCCCACCATTCACATGAAAGTGCCCGACGAGAACGCCTCACGCCCTTTCATGTCCTTCACACTGAATGCCCCTTCCACTCCGATATTGATTCAGCAGTATGCCGAGGAGCATATCAAGCCGCGGCTGGCAAATATTCCGGGTATCTATAAGGTGGAACTCAGCGGTGCCACGCCCATGGAGTGGAGACTGGAATATGACAGTGAACAGTTGCGCTTGCTGGGTGTGACCCTATCGGACATCAGCGAGGCAGTACAGCGGCATTACCGGAAGGAATTTCTGGGTACGCACAATGTGGATACAGGTAACGGTAGCCGGGAATGGATACGCCTGGCACTGGTGCCGGAGAGCAACTCCCTTGGTTTTAATCCTGCTGCCATCACCGTGACGGCTACCGACGGGAAACTGCTCCGCTTGGACGAACTGGTGTCGGCTGTTCGTATGGAGGAGGAGCCGCAAAGCTATTACCGCATCAATGGGCTGAATTCCGTCTATCTATCCATTACTGCGGAAGAAACTGCCAACCAGTTGCAACTGAACCGTGCCGTGATGGACGAGATGGAAGCTGTTCGGCAGGTACTTCCTGTCGGATATGAAGTGCATACCAGCTATGATGCGACCGAGTACATACGGGAAGAACTGGACAAGATTTACTTCCGTACCGGTTTGACGGTACTCATCCTGCTTGTATTCGTATGGCTCATTACTCGTAAGTTGAAATATCTTTTTCTGATAGTTACCAGCCTGGCTGTAAATATAGCGGTGGCACTTATCTTCTACTACCTCTTCGGACTTGAGATGCAGCTTTATTCGCTGGCGGGTATCACTGTCTCGCTGAATCTAGTGATAGACAGCACCATTGTCATGACCGACCACATTCTGCATCGGCGTAATCTCAAGGCCTTCCTGTCGGTGTTGGCGGCAACCCTCACTACGATGGGTGCGCTTGTTATCATTTTCTTCCTTGACGAGAAGATACGGCTCAACCTGCAGGACTTTGCAGCGGTAGTGATCATCAATCTGGCTGTTTCCTTGATGGTGGCGTTGTTCTTTGTTCCGTCGATGATTGAGAAGATAGGACTGGTGAGGCGGATTACGGGGAAGAAGAGGCGTCTTGTCTTGCCGGGGCTGACGCAAACATTCAAAACAAGGTTGGGACGGATTTTCAGACGTTTCCCCGTTTATTTCTCCTGCTGCTACTCTGCTCTCATCCGTTTTCTGTGCCGTTGGCGCTGGGCTGTATGCCTGCTGTTGCTGTTGGGTTTCGGTCTGCCTGTTTTTCTGTTGCCCGACAAACTGGAAGGAGGGGGAAAATGGGAAGCTGCTTACAATAAGGTATTCGGTTCGGATACCTATAAGGAGTCGGTGAAACCCGTTGTGGACAAGGCGCTGGGCGGCAGCTTGCGGCTTTTCATACAGAAGGTGTACGAAGGCAGTTACTTCACCCGTAATGAGGAGGTGGTGCTCTATGCCAACGCCAACCTTCCCAATGGCAGCACCCTCGAGCAGATGAACACTTTGATGAAACGTATGGAGACCTACCTCAGCCGGTTCAAGGAAATCAGGCAGTTTCATACTTCCATTTACAGCCCCCGGCGTGCCAGTATGCAGATTTATTTCAAGAAGGAAGCCCGGAACAGCGGTTTTCCCTATACACTGAAAGCCAATATGATAAGCAAGGCACTGGAACTGGGAGGCGGCAGCTGGGGCATCTACGGATTGCAGGACCAGGGGTTCAGTAATGACGTCCGCGAGAGTGCCGGCTCCTACCGCATCAGGATGTACGGCTACAACTACGACGAACTCTATGAGTGGGCGGAGAAGCTGAAGGCCAAGCTGCTGACGCACCGGCGTATCAAGGAAGTGCTCATCAATTCGGAGTTCTCCTGGTGGAAGGATGACTATCAGGAATTCTACTTCAACCTAAACAAGGAGCGCATGGCGCAAGAGGGCATCGACGCGCAAGTGCTTTTCTCTGCGGTGCGCCCCATCTTCGGCAAGAATCTGGAGATTGGCTCGGTAGCGGCCGAGCAGGGAACGGAGAAAATCAAGCTCTCTTCCCGCCAGTCTGCCGAATATGACATCTGGGCGATGCAGTTCTTTCCCTATGGAGTAGGAAACGGCAAGCATTACAAGCTTTCCGAACTGACTACTGTGGAAAAGGGACAGATGCCGCAGGAGATTGCCAAAGAAAACCAGCAGTACCGCCTCTGCCTGCAATACGAATATATCGGCTCCAATGAGATGGGCAACAAGATACAGAAACGTGACCTGGAGGAGTTCAACAAACTGTTGCCGATGGGTTATACAGCCGAGTCGGACAGCAACAGTTGGTCATGGGGCGAGAAGGACAACCGCCAATACCTGCTTCTGCTGGTGGTGATAGCCATCATCTTCTTTACGACCAGCGTTCTGTTCAACTCCCTGAAGCAGCCGCTTGCCATCATCTTTGTGATTCCGGTTTCTTATATCGGGGTATTTCTTACTTTCTATTGGTTCCGGCTGAACTTCGACCAGGGCGGTTTTGCCTCGTTCGTCCTGCTGTGCGGCATCACGTTTGCCCTTTCGCTTTCAATGACATCGGCATCGTAAGGATTCTTGGCGAAATTGGCAGGTACTCCCCGGGCAGTCCCGTATATCAGGCGTATCGATATTTCCATAAGGGAAGTTTTGGCTCCGTGCGTATTCGCAGATATTGTGTGGATTGTCATAAGAAGCTACCAGGGAAAAAAAGGCTTTTTATGTTTGCGTGAGAGGTATTCGGCGCAAGCTTCCGCCAGTCCGTCGTCACTATGTTTGTAAATGTTGTCGAAGCCGTATTCTTTGTCGGGGACATCAAGAAGAGGAAGATGCCATTTACCGCCATAAGCACAATCATATCCGGCATTCTTTATCAAGGTGCCTAATGTCTGTGTCCTGAGCGAGTCGGGTATCGGTGAACCATTGACTGACAGTCCTACTGCATCCGGATAATGCCCCGTAAACATGGCTCCACGTGAAGGACCGCTGAGCGGGAGCGGTGCAATAAGCATTATTGAACATTACACCGGCGGCTGCCAATCGGTCGAGATTGGGAGTGTGCAGGTCCGGATTTCCGGCACAACTCATGGCGCTGGCTGTCTGTTGATCCGTGAATATATAGATGATATTGGGACGTTCGGCCGCAGAAGCCGCAGAAGAGCATAGCAAAGAAAAATGCCAGATGCTTCATTGGAATTTGTTTTACCATATTAGTAACTTTCATGATTTAATATTCGGTTTTATATTTCAGGTTTCGGTAAGGAATCAACCAGTCTTTTTCTATTCTCTTTCCGCCTACCTGATCGACGATAGTCGTAGCACCCTTTATTCGAATTATAGTTGAAGTCCAGTGAAGCACCGTTCTGCGTATTCTCTATGTGCAGGAACGCTTTGCCTTCACTATCCAGATTACATTCAATAACCCATCCTTTCTACTGTAATGCGATTTCCCTGATGATTTATCACGGCATCGGCACGGTTGTTTCCATGTACATCGATTATATTGAGAAAAACACTTTATTGCAAGGAGTTGTCGTTGCCGTAAAATGATAATGATTAGCAAGAGCCTTGCCAAGACGCTTTTTCCAGTCAAGGGCGGCTACAAAGAATGTATCCGTTTGTGCATAAGTCATCTCCTGTGAAGAATATAAATGAGCTATCGATATTCCATCCGCTTTATTCTTACCCAGGATGCGCAATCCTCCTTCTTCCTCACCCACCTCCATAGGCAGTTCCACCGTATGTAGCAGATAGTTCCATTCTACCGGTTCTTTACCGGCCAGTTCATCGTAAACAACAAACAAACCCGAGCGTCCGAGCTGAACGATATGTCTTCGGAAGAATTCCAGCTTATTTTCATCCCAACCTTTCTCCGGTGTAAATTGAGTGCCGGATAAACGTCCGCGTTCCAGCCACAACGGAGAGACTACTTTCCCATAGGCGTTGGAGGCATCGCCTACAACGTAAGAGATTTCTTCACCTTCATAGTAGCGGGGAATCCAACCATAGCCTTCTGTCCCTATCTTCTGACCCATACCGTTTACTAATATGGAGTTATGGGCACGGGTATTCCGGTAGGCATACATACAATGATCATCTGTAAATCCGGTACGATGCCCGCTGCTATAAAAGATAGCCTTACCCCCAAAGAAGGTGTTGAAAGCATTTTGATTGGCCAGGGCATGGGATGTGGAACCATAAGGGCTGCTTCGAAAGAAAGCATGGCATTGTTGGCATGATGCCCTATATCGGTATTCATCAGGGCAGTGCCTGCTTGTTTGAAGACTTTGGCTTCCGGTAGTTCCGACAGATGTTTGCTATAAGCAGGTCTTTCCTTCGGGGTTGTGCAGCGATACCAGGTCAAATCTGCCGGTTTGGCTTCGAAAGCCCTCGACAGGATGTCAGGGTCTTCCTGCATAATTTCGTGTACATAAGCAGCTGCCCACGGATTGTTACATTCGCGTGCCAGGGCATCGGCATATCCTACGCGCCCCTCCGTTCGGGCTACGTTGTCCTTCATGTGAGTTGCCATGACCTCCGGATTTGGAGAAGGGAGGTTGCTGATAGATAACATATAAGGCATTGTTGTTATACCACGGATCTGCAAAGAAGTTGAAGCCGGATATGCGTGAAAAGGCCGGCACTTCTATCAAGGTACGTATATTTACATGGAAATAGGCATCTCCATTGTGCCAGCCACCATCCTTATGCAGGCCCGGAAGGCGTGAAATCCATTCATTATAACAGTAATCTGTCCATACGGACGCTTCCGGTATTTCACTGACCAGCGAATGCCGCCATCGTCAGGATACGGAAAGTCATCTGCCACACATGGTTGTCTGCAATACGGTTCTCCAGATGGTTCACGTATTCATTATAGAACTTGTCTCCAATTTTGCGGATGTTATCCAACAGCAGTTGTTTCTCTTCCGGTGACAGTAAATTGTAAAATCCGTCATACGCGGAGGTACTCATCGATAATAGGGTGGACAGGTTAAAGTCGCCTGCAAAGTATTTGCTTTTTTGCCAGGAAAGAATTTCACCAGGCGGTTAATGCCTTCCCGATAATACTTCTCGTCTTTTGTCAGCAAATAAGCACGGACCAATGCTTCCACGTTGGCCTCTTCTCTGTCTACAATCTTACGGCTCTCGCGGATGAGGGGCCGATTTACGTTGCACAATGTTGGTCAACGTAACTACATTCGTGGTATCGATCTCTTCCTGAAGATGCTTCAACGGACGGGAAATGCATTGGGAAGCCTTGTCCATATAAGCCCGGGCTTCCGGATTATTTTTATTTTTCGCTATAATCTTTTCCCAGTCAGCTGCATCCAGCAACACACGCGGGTGATGGGAAGGATATTCTGCCAGGACTTTTTTCCAAAGTCGGCGGATTGAATTCGGTGTATCTTTATCTATATAGAATTGGTAAACCGGCGACCATTCTTCAGTACCTTCGGGGGTAACATAAGCATGTTGCCAATACCATTTCCTTGTGCCAGACACTGGAAAGGATTGAAGAAAGCCCAGGCACGTTCACCGGTAAGGACATCTTTCCGAAAAATTCTTGTCTTGAGAGATACGAATCCGGTAAACTACTTTTGGCTTTTCATCTACTTGTCCCGGAACTCCATCCAGCACCGGACCTAAATGAGGGAATTTGTCCGGCCACATGAAACGAGGTGGATTCACCTTGACGTATGTGCCATCGGCAGGAGAGGGAGTTGCGCGGACTTCATGCATCAATGTTTCTTCGGAAACCTTTATCACGGCAGGTTGCTCGGAACTGCCACATGACATTAACAGGCAGAGGGCCGATAAGCCCAATACTATCTTTTTTTCATCTCAGAATCTTATTTTTGTTTTTGAAGGTAACCAGCTCTTTCAAGCTAACTGTCTTATTATTAACCAAAGGTGTGCCCAGAAGCCGATAAACGTAATGTATCCCATGAAAATCAGAATAAGCAACATTCCTGTTCGCAACGAAGTGGCGTCGGATACCAGGCTGACGAGCAGCGGACCACCTGCACCTCCCACTATTCCGGAACAAAGGATGCCTGCAAAAGAACCGTGATTCTGGGTTACTGTATTCAGGGCAAGTGAAAACACTATGGAGTACATCATGGAGATACAAAAGCCTATTGCAGGAAAAGCCCACACCGCTATTTCCGCGGAGCCGAATAATGCAATTAACAGCAAACTCATGGAAAGTATGCCCGATATTTGCAGCAAACGCTTACTGTCTATCAACTTCAGCAGGAACATGCCAAACAAACATCCGACAGTCATTGAACCCCAGAAATAACTGATGCTTTGCGCACCCACGGTCTTCGGATCAATGCCATGATACTGCTCCAGAAAAGTACTCATAAAAATAGAAACTCCCTGTTCCGTACTGACATAACAAAAGATTCCCAGGAAGAAAAGCCATACATATCTTTGACGGAACAATTTCTTGTAGGAAGCTGAAGAACCGCTGCGTTCATCATCTTTCAGTTCAATGCGCGGGAAGTGGACCAACGACACAATGAGCAGCATAATCAGCAATAACACTGTGAATACCCAATAAAGGGAAACCCAGGGAAGAGTGACCGGAGTGATGTCCGCCAAAATATCAAGCAGGAAATTCTTTCCCGGCTGATAGACTCCTGGTGCCAGCGCATGTATTAACCAAGTATAAACCAAAGGACTGATAAACGATGCTACTCCAAACACAAACTGTGCCAATTCGGCTATGAATGCATAGTTCTCTTCTCCACCGACAACACGCTGCAAAGGGTTAATTACGGTCTGTAACATGGCCATTCCCAAAAGCCGATAATAAAAGGAAGACACCAGTAATATCAAATAGAATGGGAAACATGCAAACAAGACGGTTCCGATAAATGGCATAAGGAAACCGGTAAACAGCACCGGCTTTTCTCCATATTTATCTATCAATATGCCTGCCGGTATCGACATGATGGCATAAGCCAGAAAGAAGGAAGTCGGGATAAATCCCGCCATTGCCAGATCCTTCAGCTCAAAGTTATGGATAATGTCAGGAAATTAACGGTCCGAGAATGTTTGTAATGAATGAAATGGTAAACCAGAACATCATGATCAATGCCAGCATACCCCATTTCTTGTTATTTTTCATAATAATTCGTTTGTTTATAGAATTAGTGATGCTGCACCGATAAGACCGGCTTTATTGCCTAATTCGGCTGCTACAATCTTGGTATTCAGGGCACAGTCTGCTATTACGTGCTTTTTGACTACCGCCCTTATTTTCTCTAAATAGAAACTGCCGGATTCTGCAACACCTCCTCCTATCACAATCCGTTGGGGACTGAAGATATTGACAAAGCCGGCAATTCCTCTGCCCAAATAGTAAAAGTGTTCGTTCATGCACTCGACAGCGAGCAGGAAATTTTCATGATACAGGCGAACAACCAATTCCCCCGTTTATCTCCGTATCAAAACTTAAATTCTGCTCTTTCGCCAATGCGCTAAAACGTCTTGTCAAGGCGGCAGTCGAAGCATAATGTTCCAGGCAACCGATTGCCCCGCAAGCACAACGTTCACCGTTGGCAATCAACGGTACATGCCCCAACTCCGTACCCCGGTTAGCATATCCATTGAACAATTTTACCATCAATGATGACAGCTCCGCCGATACCGGTTCCTACAGTCAGAAACACCACATGAGTGCAACCTCTTCCTGCACCATATTTCGTTTCTCCCAGTCCCATCAGATTGGCATCATTTCCAACAACTACCGGTAAACTCATCTGTTTCTCCATAAGGGAGGCTACATCTATGTTTTCCCAGCCGACAATATTTTCCGCACCTCCCAGTACGATACGATTTGTTTCATCTACAATTCCCGGTGTACCGAGCCCTATGCCCAGTACGGTCCAGTTCTGTTTTGCGGCTTCATCTTTCAGCAAGGTGGCAGCCTTTATCAGCTGTTCCATCACTTTTGCAGCCGAGACAGAAGCAAAAAGAGGGTAATTTTCCTCAAAGAAAGAATTACCCGCTTTATCTACAAAGCATATTTTATAGATGTACCACCTAAATCAATGCCAATTGCGTATTCCATAATTTATTACATCAAATAAGGAAACATTATGTTCTTTCCACCCATATAGGAGAGCTCCATGCCCATTGCTGGTCACGCTGGCGAACTCTGATATAGTAATAGTCCGTATCTCTTTCGGGTTCAGTGTCTTCCATATAATGTTCAACCATAAAGCAACTTTTCCGGCATTGCACGGTTGAATAGGATAGCCTCACTAAGCCATCCGATCATGAAATGGGAGCGGGAACCTTCCAGAAGTTCGCCCAGTGAATGTTCAAACTTCTTGCCGTTGAACTCTGCCGTAATCATACCGTCTTTAGGCATAGTGACATCCAGAATGACGGCCTGCATGGCGGGAGTGGTGGTATTCGGATTCTTGGAACTGTACATGTCCAACTCCGTATCTTTGTCCGTAACAGACACAATACGGTTCACCTTTGTCTCAAACTCGGGTTCTCCCGGTTGCGGAGAAGTGAAGGCAGCGCCACGGAAGCAAGGTTCCACAGCATTGATAGTTCCTTTGCTGATAGATAGTTTACCTTGCCAATGTACATACTGCTCTTCACGGTTCCATCCAAAATCAATCTTTACCTTACAACGTACCATGTCTCCTTCCGGCATTTCGGGCAACAACGGACCACTTAAACGGGCTATGCATTTCCGATTCTTGACAATGTCTATGTAATCGATGCAACTGCCGCCTTCCACATTCAAATAAATACGGCGACTGTTACCCCGTACCACATCGCCCGGAAAAGCGTCGTTCAGACGAAAATCTATATTGATCTTATCACCGGTAGCGCAACAAACGTGACGGTTCTTCATTGCATCCCAGATCTTATCACGGGTCAATGACTCTGCCAGTACACCTATACGCCCATCGCCATAACTGCCCGGATATCCGGCGTGCTGATCTGTAGAGCCCATAATACCGAATTTCTTGCCTTGCTCCAATCCACACTGAATTGTACCTTCCCATTGGCGAGGTCCCATATCGTGCAGATAATTATAATCACCCTGATCGCTCTCAGCCAATCCGTGGCGGAAATACATCTCTACGAACGGAGTCTGGTCTCCTTCCGTAAAGAAGTTCCAGTTATATCCGCGATAGCCCGTCTGGTAACCCATGATGATGGAGTTATAAATACTTTATGTCCGCGGGCTTTTTGTTTCCAGTCTTCAATGGAGGTACATTCCACCAACGGCGCATCCAGGTCATAGTTCAGGGCCACATGATCTCCATGTTCCATGCTGTGCCTCATAACCTACAAAGGCAAGAAATTCTCCTTCCTTATTGTACTCATTGGTCATGGCTACGTATTTCTCATAGCCTCCCTCGCGCAAACGCTTGAAAGCACCGGTATGATAATCAATCACCCACTTCAGGCGAGGATCATCTGCCCGGGTATGTCAGGCCACATGGCATGTGGAGTGACAGATACAAAATCCAATTGCCCCTTGGCGGCTTCGAACGCAGAACGCATGTCGCCATGACCGTAGGTTATGTTGCAGTGGTTATGCAAGTCTCCCCAGAAATATTTCAGATTACTGGCAGAGGGCATAATTTTCTTTCCTGCGGCAGTTCCGCGTTGGCATGCGGACAATAAGCTACCGGAAACTGCTAATCCGAGGAAGGACCAGCTTGTATTTTTAAAAAACTTCTTCTATTCATGGTATTCATTTAGATTATCTATTTTTCATCAATCGTCTGTCACCTTTGAACAGCTCATTTACCTTTTCATCCGGATCATCATCCTTATACTGCTTTTGGGTTTCTTTCAGCAGTGACATCAGCTCTGTCCGCTTGTCGGCATACTCTGGTTTGTCAAACACATTATTCAATTCATTCGGATCATTCTTCAAATCGTACATTTCCCATTCGTCCACATCATTATAGAAGTGAATCAGTTTAAAAATCAGCTGTACGAATACCATAATGTCTTTTTAACCGAATGTTCCGCCGGATACTCATAATAGTGGTAATAGGCGGCTTTTTCTCAGTCTGCCGGTACTTTTCCCTCATTGTCCAGAATCGGTTTGAGCGACTGGCCTTGAATATCGGCGGGAATGTCTACTCCGGCAAAATCCAGCAAGGTGGGAGCAAAATCCACATTCATGGCAATGGCATTTCGAAACACTTCCGCTCTTGATAGCCTTCGGGTAGCGGATGACCAGTGGCATACGCTGACATTCCTCATACATGAAGCGTTTATCGAACCAACCATGTTCGCCCAGGAAGAAACCCCTGATCCGAAGTGTAGATAATGATTGTATTGTCCAACTCACCGATTTTTCCAGATAACTGAGTAACCGCCCTATATTTTCATCCACAGCAACAATTGTTGCCAGGTAATCCCGCATATATTGCTGATACTTCCAACTGATCAACTCTTTACCTTCCAGTTTACCACTGCGATACTCGGCAATGCGCTGGGCATATACTGAATCCCATTTATTCTGCACATCAGCCGGCATACGTTTGTAGACCTGATAGAGGCGATTGGTCGTATCTTTCAACATTTCTTCACGAGTCAGCAGTTTCAGGTCCCAATCATTGGTCAATGTATGTTCAATAGACATATCCTGTTCCCTGGCAGCGGAACCTCTTCCCTCATACGTATCGAAGAGTGTGGCCGGTTCAGGAAAAACGGTATTATTGAACATACCCAAGTGGGGGCAGGCATCCAGTTACGATGCGGAGCTTTCTGATGGTACATCATGCAGAAAGGCTTACTTTTATCTCTGTGTTCCAGATACTCAATGGCCTTATCCGTGATAATATCGGTAGCATAACCCTGTTCTACAATCTGCTTTCCGTTCTCATTGAAATCGGGATTATAATAATCCCCTTTGTTCATGTTGTCCGGTCAAGATGCACCAATAATCAAATCCCTGAGGTTCAGTAATCAGATGCCATTTACCGATAATCGAAGTTTGGTAGCCTGCCGACTGTAATAATTTGGGAAAGGTCTGTTGGTTGCTGTCGAAAGTACTGGCATTATCAGTGAATCCATTGATGTGGCTGAATTTGCCCGTCAAGATACAAGCTCTTGACGGACCGGATAAAGCATTGACCGCATAGCAATTGTCCATACGAATACCTTCATTGGCAATCCGATCCATATTGGGAGTTTGCAAGAGGCGTCCACCGTAGCATGACATAGCCTGCGTAGTATGGTCGTCTGTCATCATAAAGATAATGTTCGGACGTTTCACCTCTTCTTTGGCCTTATTGGAGCTGCAAAGCGGAGACTCCGATGGCAGTGAGAGGCAAAAATAAGTATGATAAGCGATTCATAATAAAAAGTCTTCTTATAGTTTATACTCCAATTGACGTTTCTTTCCATCAACAGATATTTCTATCTTCACTCCATTCTCATCAAACTTCTTATTCAGGAATTTAGCCTTGAATGCAGGAAAAGAAGCTGCATTTTTCGAAGGATAGATAATGGTTATGTAGCGTACAGCTTCCGAATCCTTTTTGTCCACATCAAAAGAAACCGAAGTACGGGGTACACGTACGCGATAAGCAGTTGAACGCCATCCTTCTTTTTTCTCTTATCGAAGCTTTTTTCGGCAAAGCATTGTAGCTTCATATTGCTTGGTCCGTCGTAAGCGGTGGTCAGAATATGTTTTTTTTTTTCCATCCACATTCACAGTACCTTCACATAAATGATAGTTCAGATTCACTGTTCCTTTTGCATCTCCCACAGCCTCATCGACAATGACAAAATAAGATTGGTCTACAAAGAAGACAGAACGTCTGTGCTTCAAACCCTCATAATGAGGATTCTCTGTCACCAGGATTTGTTCATTACCTTCGGGTTGCCAAAGTTTAGTAACAGATTGTGTGGTTTGCAAGTTTTTCTCATCCAGTGTCAGGGTATTATGTGAACTTGTCCGGCGGAACCAGTTGCGAAGTTTCATCACTTCATCATCACCGGCATAGACGTATGAACCGCTATCCGGAAAGAGATTCCGACCATTGAACCAAAGTTCAAAAGTTCCGTTATCCGGTTGACAGTGCCACTCACCTTTGGGACCGGCCTTTACTACCATTACAGTAGCATCTTGTTTCCAGCCATTTCTGAAAGTAAAGAAACCCGGAAGTCAAAGGCTCCGTGAGAAAGGTTGGGTAGGGGGGAACCTTCACGACCTTCAGTAGCATAATAACGAATCCAGTCGCAATCCGGAAACAGTTTGAGCCAGTCTTGATAATTGCGGACTTCTGCCGGGCGGTCTCAAGTTTCGCATCACTGAAACAAGGATTACTGTAATCCGGGAAACAGATATTAGAGTAGAACTCAATCATATTTTTCAGTATTCACGTATTCGACAGGAAATTCCTGACGGAAACCATTGACGTCTGCCATACGCAGGGCCTTGCAGAAGATATTGATTGCCGCCAAATGATAGTGCGGGTCCAGTTCATATTGACCGCCGTCCGGGTAAACCTGTTTTTTTATTTCACGGTTCCAAAATGCTTATCCCTCTCTCTCCATCGGTTGCCTCTTTAAATTCAGGGAAAAATGCGCCTGCATACACCATACGCTGTGCTTCGAACAACAGATGGTTGCCTTGATCGGAGTAATTGCCCAGAATGTAAGGCATGCCGATGGTAATTAATGAGGAACTCGGTCAGGAACTCCGGAGTAAAAGCCTGTGAGGGAATAAACAATAGAAATTGCAGTGTCTGATCCTGCAAACGGTTACTCACTTCCAGCGGACGCCATGCAAAGCGTACATTCTCAGCATTTCCTTTTACTTCACCTGCACTGACAAGTTCGTATTCTTCTTTCTCTACGGTTGTCAGAGGATTCTTCTTAATCCAGTCCATATATTGGTATGCCCATTCTTTGGCATATTTCTCATCCCCTGAGATTCTATATGCTTTTCCCATCGGGGGTGAACCATTTATGGCGATGCAACTGCCAGCGCAACTCATTGTCCTGTACCAATATTGCCAGTTGATGTCTTTACCGTAATTATAGGAAGGCTGATATCCTTTGTGCACAAAAAATGTATGTTCCAAGGCATCATCCGCCCATTTTTGTTCTTCCTTTGATATCTTGATATTCTTCAGATTAATATCAGGATGTCCTATGCCGGTGCGTTGGCGGTAATAGTCCAATAAAGCCTGAGCCGCTTTATCCCATTGTTGTTGGGCGCCTGCGTTTACTTTCTCCAAACCCGGATAATCCAGGTTCAGTAAATCAAAAGCTTCCTTCCGCAATTGTTGCGCTTCCGCACTTATGGCGACCAGCAAAAGAGCCAGACATAAAAAATACTTTGCTATTTTCATGGTATATTAATTTCGTTTAAAGCGATTTATAATCGAGTCCTTTTACCTGCATATACCGGGCCAATGCTTCCAGGTAATAATAATCGGCATAATTGATAGGAGTATCAATTTCGGAGCCGATTGGGCAACGAACACCTGTAGAGTGCATCAGGATAAATCCTGATTCGTACCAACCTTTGCCAAATAAGCATCGGAAGAAAGAGATTTTAGTAGCTTTTTCTGCATAATCAAAATATACTTGTCCGTCTTCTACCAACGTGCTGAGTTCTATCAAAGCAGAAGCTGTAACAGAGGCGGCAGATGCATCACGGGGTGTTTCCGGGCTATCCGGTGCATCATAATCCCACAAGGGTATCGCATCCTCAGTCTTTACGCGGGTCATAATCAACGTTGCAATATCTTTGGCTTGCTGCAAGAAGGCCGTATCTTTGGATTCACGGTAGCAAGAGGTATATCCATATACTCCCCAGGCTTGTCCGCGTGCCCATGACGAATCGTCATTTTTTCCTGATGGGTACATTTCATTTCTACGCTGCCATCATTATTGTAACTGACTACATGATAGGATGAATGATCTGTTCTGAAATGCTTCTTCAAAGTTGTATCGGCATGTTTTCAATGCGATGTCCTTATACTTGGAATCATTGGTAAGATGGCTTACGTAAAACAACAGGTCCAGGTTCATCATGTTATCAATGATTACAGGAAATTCCACTTTCAATCCCAGGAACGAATAGAACCTATGGTCGGATCAAAACGGCTGCATAAGTTATCAGATGTTTGCACCAATGCCTGACGAACGCTGTCGGCGGGAGCCAAGCGATATGCATTGCCATAACTGCAATTCATCATAAATCCGATGTCGTGTGTACCTTTATAGTCTTTTACGGGATACAAATAATTCGTGAATTTCACGGCACCGTTCTTTAAACCTTCAATACCGGTCAGCTGATACGCATACCACAAGTTTCCGGGAAAAAACCACTTGTCCAATCATAGATGGAAGAGCAATAGCGACGGGTTCCTATGGCATCCTTCACTGGCTTAATCCGCAAAGAATCCTTAAAGGTTGCAGGATCTCTTTGCAATTGCCGACAGAGAAAATCCATATCATATCCTGTCCAGATGGAACGGGGTAATAAGACTGAATCACACCTACATCGGCCACTGTTTCTTTCCAATTGCTGTACAGAGGTGTCTATTGCATTTTTCAACCAGCCATAATCTGTATTAGGCTGACTGGATGAACAGCTGGAGAAACCTTGTAATGTAGCAACCGCACAACAAAATAATAAAAATCTTTTCATACAATACATTTTATAAAGTAAAGCAGATGGAGAGAGCATGAAACAGATTCTCTCTCCATCACAATTGCCAATTTTATATTTCGGATTTATTCGTAACCCGGATTATTCTGGTTATTCAAAGCCGGGTTCGATTGTAATTCTCCCAGTGGTATCGGGAAAAGTTCATGCTGGCCTTTGACGAATTTATCACCGGCTACATACTTGCCTTTCAGTGTTTTGTCCATATTCCTTGGAAGAACTTTCAGTGCGTCGCCCAAGATACCCCAACGCAACAGGTCATATTTGCGCTGAAAGCTAACTCGAAACCACGTTCCCCAATAAAGAGCTGTGCGGAACTTGGCAGCGTCTCCCATCCTGAATATATGGGAGATCATAAACTTGTGGAGCTTTCATCAGGCTGCTGTAGTTGGCATCGGTTATCGGAGTAGCTTTTGCGCGTTCACGTACCATATTCAGCAGTTTCAGGCTTCCGGGGTGTTGCCTGTTTCATTATAAGCTTCGGCTGCCATCAATACAACGTCGGCGAAGCGAAGCGGACAATAGTTCACTCCTGTGTTGTTGGGATCTACAAAACCTCCGGGCATCCACTCTCTGCGCCATTTGCCGGGATACCAGTCAGTCAGTTTGCGTTTTCAACCTTATCATGTTTGCCGGCATTTGCATTCCATTTGTACTGATGAGGTACATACCATTACATCTCTGCGTTCATCGCCTTCTTCAAAGAAGTTTTTCCAGGCCGGCAGTACACGGAAGAAAGCATTGGCACGTCCCCATGCATCAGCTGGAGCATTTTTGCCCGGTGCCTCTACCGCTGGTCCGTTATAAGTAGCCCAAGTACCTGCATTGTCCTTGTAGCCGGCTCCTGTAGGATTGAAAGCAATTTCCCACAAACTCTCTTGGGAATTCAAGATGCCTTCTGAATAACCTCTGAATAACTGTTCAAAACCACCTGTATAAAAACCATGGTTGCCTTTGTTCTGGAAGGCGGTCCATTCGGCAATTACAGCGTTAAAGTATTCTTTTCTTTTAGTTTCGTCCGGGCGGGTCAATGTACCGTCTTGCTGCAAGCTGTACCCGGCACGTTGCAGATAAACACGCATCAGCAATGCATGGGCAGCACCTTGTGAAGGAACTTCCGGTGAAAGTGAAGCATTGTCTTTTGCAGGTTCTCTTTAGCAAAAATTCAGGTCAACTATAATCTGGTCATAGATTTCTTCACGACTTACACGACCTTTGAAAGATTCTTCATATCCGGCAGTATAAGTGGTTTTGAACGGAACATCTCCCCAGTATTTAATTAAATCGAAAGCCAGAAATGCGCGGAGGAAACGTGCCTGAGCCACTAACTCCTTTAAATTGGAATCTTCTTCGTAACCTGTCATCTGCTCAATACCGGCAATGGAAAAATTAGCGCGGTCAATACCCAGGTATTTGTATTCCCATATGGATGCAATCCAAGTATTGGTCGGTTTCACCATGTAGTGGGCAATATCACGACGTGTGTTATCCGTACCTGTTCCTTGAATATAATAGGTATCGTCCGAAGCAGGCATCGCCATTTCAAATTGTCCGTAATGCTTGTCTATAGCCAGACAATCGTAAATACCTACTACTGACATTTTTGCCTGGTCCATAGTTTCAAAATAAGTGTCCTTCTCGTAGTAAGAAGTAGGTTTTTCTGTCAGGTCGCAAGAAGTGAATCCTGCTGCAATCAGTGCGCTTAGCGCAATCACTTTATATTTTTTCATTGTATTCTCCATTTGAAGTTCATTAGAAAGCTAAATTAATACCGAAAACAAACGAGCGGCTTCTGGGATAAGCACCAAAGTCAACGCCCGGTGTCAGACCATTTCCCATGGTAGAAACTTCAGGATCGAAGCCGGAATATTTGGTCAGGTCAAGCAGGTTAGAACCTGTGGCATAAAGACGTAATTTGCTCAATCCGACTTTTCTGATCATCTTCTTCGGGAATGTGTAACCTAAAGTAATGTTACTCAGTTTTAGGAAAGAACCGTCTTCTACAGCCCAAGAGTGAATGTAAGTATCACCTGCTTCGTTATCATAAATGGCGGCTACAGTCTTGCCCTTGTTGATGTCTGCCATCTCCTGGGGATCTGTAATCAAGTCACCTGCCTTATTAACCAATACCCAACGGTGCTTAGAGTCAGCTACTGCCAAAACGTTTTTGTTCTGCAAAGCAGTTTTGGTATTGGTCAGTTTGGTTGCATTGAATACATCGTTACCGATGCTATAGGTAGGAATATACTCAAATCGAAATCTTTGTAAGTGAAAGTGTTATTGATACCACCGTAAATTTTCGGATAAGCGTTACCAATGACTGTTTTGTCAGCTTCTGTAATTTTATTGTCTTTGCTGCCATCTATATTCTTAAACTTCCACATACCCGGACGAATTACCTTTTCACCATGATACGGAACACCATCTTTTTAATGTATAAGTTGCGTAGAAGCATCATAATTGAAATCATCTACCTGATACAGCCCCTCGGTGATGTAACCATAAAACTGTCCTAATGGTTCTCCGACAGCAATACGATGGGTATTTTGGTTAAACCGAACTTGGCTCTCATAAGTTGTACCGCCTCACCGGTCAATGCTTTACTGAATTCTTATTGTGTGACAGAGTGATGGATGTGTTCCAGGTAAAATTCTTTGTAGAGAAATTCACAGTATTCACAGTTCAGTTCCACACCTACATTCTTCGTTTCTCCGGCATTAATCAACCATGCTGTTGATAACCGGAAGAATAAGGCAGTTGGGCGTTTAGCAACAAATTGCTACTGCTATTTATATAAAATTCAGGAGAAATGGTTAAACGTTGATTGAAGAAATCCGAAATCAAGACCAAAGTTAAAAGGTTTTGTTCGCTTCCCACTTCAGATCAGGGATTCGGTATCTGCTTGGAAGCATAACCGGGGCTGGCTGATCTCCCATTGTGATGATGGAAGACCCCAAAGCCAGACTAAGGTAACTGTCGATTCTGTTGTTACCCGCCAAACCGTATCCGATACGGAATTTCAAGTCGGAGAAAACATTCAAGTTTCTTTATAAAATCCTCTTCACCCACACGCCATGCTGCTGATACGGCAGGAAAATATCCCCATTTATTATTCTTACCGAATTTAGAAGAGCCATCCGCACGGAAAGTTGCGGAAAACAAATACTTATCGGTAAAGTCATAGTTGAGACGAGCGAAGAAAGAGAGCAGATTATCATCATAGTTTTCAGTCACGTCATGACCTTTACCCGACCAGTTATAGTTCCAGCCGTTTG
>VOFH01001334.1_pt1 | contig 18711 bp, 29 predicted proteins | sample 5384091 | NCBI WGS metagenome assembly VOFH01 (sample SAMN12384727, study PRJNA508395) | human gut metagenome | isolation source: healthy gut G | host: Homo sapiens
GCACAGCTGACTGGCTTACTGGCTGCTGAAATTGGTGAGGATGTCAGAATGGCAAAGCGTGCAGGCTTATTACATGATATAGGTAAGGCAGTAGATCACGAGATGGAGGGTTCACATATCCAGCTCGGTGCCGAATTATGTAAGAAATACAAAGAGTCACCACTTGTGATTAATGCAGTAGAATCACATCATGGTGATGTTGAACCGGAGTCACTTATTGCATGTCTCGTGCAGGCAGCTGATACAATCAGTGCGGCACGTCCGGGTGCAAGAAGAGAGACTTTGGAGACATATTCAAATCGTCTTCAGCAGTTAGAGGACGTATAGATTGTCTTTAAATCTTTTGCAAATGCTTTCATATCCTTGTTTGCAACGTATTTAAGCGTGTTTCTCACCATATGTACAATACAACGCTGCTGCTCCGTTTTGAGAAATGTCGTAGAGATTGCATCCTTGATACCGGTCAAACCATCAGAGCAGAGAATGAGAATGTCCTGAACTCCACGATTCTTTAAGCTGTTCAGGACAGACAGCCAGTACTTACTGCTTTCATTTTCGCCAACAACAATGCTTAGAACTTCTTTCATACCATCTTCATTAATACCAAGCACCACATATGCTGCAAGTTTCCTGATCACACCATCATCACGTACAGAAAAGTGTACCGCATCAATAAAAACAATAGGGTACACAGGGGACAAAGGACGATTCTGCCATTCCTCGATTCGTGGAAGGAGTTTATCTGTGATATCCGATACCATTCCTTCACTTACTTCAAAGCCGTAAATATCCTCTATGGTTTCTGAAATCTGTCATGTGGTCATTCCCTTTGCATACATTGAGATAATCTTGTCATCAATCTAAGAAATATCTTTCTGACGTTTTGGAAGCACCTACGGCTCAAAAGAACTCTGACGATCCTGAGGTACATCTACTTGAAATTCGCCATATTTACTGCGGACAGTCTTGGATTTCGTACCATTACGGTAGTTAGGCTCACCAGATCTTTCATAACGGTCATAATACATAATTCGTTATCTGCTGAATTAGTAATAGTAAGATTACCTGCTTCATTACAAGTTATAACCGTATAAGGATATATCTCTCCAACCTCATCTGAATCATCATATATATAAAAAGATTTTACGTTAGAAAAAGTATGAGTTCTTTCTTTAGCAAAAGCATAAGGTGCATTAGAATTAAATGTACATTCAATTCCATAAATTTCATCATTAATTTTTATTGCTGGTATATTAAACGATCCATAAAATCGTATATTTTCATAACCTTCTTTATTAATTTTAAATTCTTCATAATATTTTCTATTCAACCATCTATTGATAGCTCCATATTCTTCTGGCATAAGAGGAATAGGGTTGCAATGATTGTCTAGTCGGCATAATTGAATAGTGAAAGGGTAGTCTTCATCATATGTACTTCCATATAATTCAGAAATATCTTGTCCGACTGATTTAACAGTGTTAAATGTTAGAGTAGAGCCAGAAGAAATAGTTTCACTACCACCAGAAGAAGAATCAAATTTAACTACATATAAGCCATAATCACTAGCCAGCTCATCACCATATTGAAAATCAGTAAACATATTTTCACCATCCTTTTTAATATTTTATTTTTTTAATAAGTTATCAAGCATTTTTTGATATTGTTTTTCAAATGCTTCCATTTTTTAATATATTCTTTTTTGACTTTATCTAGTTCGGCTATTTGTTCGTTTAAAACCTTAATTCGGTCATCATATTTCATACATAACTTTTCATATACACTCTTAGATATTCTTGTCTTTTCAATTAATAAGGAAAGATTATCATAAGCCTCTGAAGGGTTTTTTTATAGCAAAGGAAATAAGTATTTCATCATTCCTGTTTTTTAAATCAATATTTTCTTTTTCAAGTAAAATAGAATGCTTTTTATAATATTCTAGTTCCTTGTCATATTTACTTTTACTCTTTATTAATTTGTTTGACATCTTATATTCTCCAATCTTTAATCTTGACATTCTTTAATATGCTTAATAATTTCTCCATAATTAAAATAAGACACACCAGCCGAAGCCAGTGTGTCTATAAAATCTTAAATATATTTAATTGTGAATGTGAAAAGAGCAGGAGATAGTCCTGCTCTTAAAAATATTACATTTCCATAGGAATTCCTATATATTCATTCCATATTTCTTCTGCCATATCTTCAATTGAGTAATGCATTATAAAATTAGGAGAAGTCTTTAACATTTTATTTATAGTGGATTTCGCAATTATATGTTGTGCTTCTAGTTGAGATATATTATAATCTTCAACTAATTGTTCCATTAAATAAAATTTATATTTTTCTATTGATAAATTATTCATTTACAACATCTCCTTTCTTTTTCTCTATTATATCACATCTTGTCAACTGTATATAATTTAAACTTTTATGTGTATGAAAAGATATTTGTTTGGTAATAAAGTTATATAACATATTATCTATATCATCTGGCTTAACTTTTTCTTTTAAAGTATTCAAGCTTTTGGCTAATAAAACAATATCTTTATCGGCAATAGACCCTTGCACAATATCATAGTTGTGATATATATTATGAAAATGGGAATTAATAGAATCCATATAATCAAATCCATTTCTATTGTTAATGATGAATTGCGCCCATTTTATATCTGCTTCTGAAAAAGACAATACATTACAATTCTTTTTTGCTTTTTTGAAATCAAAATCATATGTTAATACATAAGGTTTTACATTTAGTTGACGATTATAAGCATTTGTCTTATTTGCCTTATTTATAGCTGTACTCATGGCAAAATTAAATGATGGAGTAGTATAAAAACCTTGTCCAAAATCAACTTTTGGTTTTCCGTGATCTAGTTTTATGCCATTGTTAATTATATTCTCAGCTCCAGTAGAAATAGTACCATGATATAATTTCATATAATTCTCCAATCATTAGTATTTAATATCTCCATTATATACCAATAATTGACAAATATCTACAAGAACATATATTATATTTATAAAACCATACTTATAATCACATAGGCACATACAATTAAGAATGTGCCTTGCAATATTATCTAAATGTCAATTTATTAAGAGAATTACGTCCAAGTGTTTGTCCTATCGTCATTTCTTGAATCATTAATTCAAACTTTGGATCTCTCTGTGCCTGCTTCATAATGTCATCATAGTTCTTTTTTAGCATCAAATATAGAAGAAGTAACATCATCTATAGATGCTTGCATAGAATACCAGTCTTCTGATTCAGCTTCAATCTTACCTGAAGCCATAGCAGAATTAAGAGCTTTTTGTAAGTGCATCTCTTTCCTGTTCAAGCTTTTCAAGATTCTTCTGTTCTTGTTCCATCATAGAATTATTAAGCAGAGTAGAAGCAAACCAACCTTGCGATTGCATAAGGTCATCTTCTTTGCCATAAAGGTCACGAATAGCAGTTATCTTACCTATAACACCCTCAAACTGACTTGCTACATTGTCAAATCTACTCTTAGCAAGCTGTCTAATCTCAATGTTTAATGATTGTACAGCATCGGCAGCGTCTTGTGCCTTATCATATAAATCCTGGCAATCAGATATAGCTTCTTTAAGGTCATCATCATAGACAGTTTCTATATTAAATGAACCATTAATCCAACCAATTATCACCTAATGCGATAATTGACTGCATTGTATCTATTGATAATTGTCCATTACTATTGTATTCAGAAATAGCAGAAGATAAGGTAGAATAAGCAGATTGAATTTCATCCAATTGAGAATTTAGCTTACTTAATGTTGACGTGGCGTTATCACTCCCCATATCGAATAATTTAGTTTCTTTGAAAGTGTTTGCCTGTTTAGCATATTTTTCCCTTGCTTCTGCGGCACTATTAGCAGAAGAAGTAATTTCTTTCCAATTGTCAATTTCTTCTTGAGTATTTACGGAATGTTCTTTAAACCATGAATCCCAATCAAAATCAGGTTCAGAATTTTTAGCTTCTTCTATTGCATCTTTTGCTATTTGAATAGCACCATATTTGCCTGAAAATGAGTTAATTTAGATATATCACCAGCATTATCATTAAATCCAGAAATAATACCATGTACATAAGTTTGACCAATCTGTTCACCCTGATTGTTATATACGGCAGTATCCTCTATGCCCTTTTTATCTAATTCTAAGATATGATCAATAGACATATCCCCATCTTGCTTTGCAACATCAAGAATACCATATAAATATTCTTCAGCAGTCTTTTGACCTAAGAATTCAAATGTACCATCATCATTATTGACAATATGAGAAAATGCGAGAGCAGTAATATCGCCATATCCTTCGATATGATCCATCATATCTCCAAATACAGTATCTATACTTGAATAACCATTTTCTACACTTTTTTTTAATTGGTCATAATATGAATCAATGAAATTACCATCATCATCATAATATTGAATGTCTTGTAATGCATCTTTCCATTTTTCAATATTTTCAATGTTCCAATCAATAATCTGACGATTATCCATATCGACATTGCCATATTGTGATGGAAGAGTGCCATTTTAATTTGATCTTTATATTTTCCAAGATTAAATTCTGATGATGAAATTTTATCATATTCGTCTTGAAGATTTTTCTCGGCATCTTTTATAGCTTCTTCTTTTGATTTTTTAGTAGCTTCTTTTATGATATTATTATACTGTTGAGATATATTATCAGCTACATCATAACCAAGACCTTTTTTAAAGAATCTGCATCCGTTCCAATATAATCAGCAATTTTCTTAATGTAATTATCAATTGCTTGCTTATCTTTGATACATCACCCATGTTATTAGGATCAATTGTCAATAAAGACTTATATGCATTATAAATACCCTCTTTATTATTCTCGATACCATCAATGATTTTTTGTACAAATTTACTATTGATATCAGAATCTTTATTAAAAGTGTCAGCGATTTCTTCAGTTAATGACTTATCAATTAAGGAACTTATTTGATTTATTTGTTCGTCATTCAAATTATCATAATCTGAATTATATATAAAATACGCATTCGCTTTAGTTTTAATTCCTTTCATTGCTTCATCAACTTCAGCCTGATAAGTTGATAAATCAGCTTTCATATTCTGAATGATAGTAGTAACCTCTTGGTCAGTGCTATCAGTATCTAATCCATATGTCTTTAATAAACTTCTAAATACATTATCTGAGCCTATAGAACCCGATTTGTTTTTTAAGTCATTAGTAGATAGAGTTGTAGCTCTTTTGAGATAAGATATCTTTTGAGTTGTTGATAATCCATTCACCATAGATTTATCAGAATTAAATGTAAAAGCAGATTTAAAGGCACTTTTTATGCCAGTTTTTGATTCGTTTTTATAATTCTTGACTACATTGGTATTTTCCTTATCACTGCCACTTATAACGCTTGCAGCGGCTGCTTTCTGTTCATCTTTATATGCTTTTGTTAAAGCTTCAACATTGCCCTTTAAGGTTAATATTGCATTACCCTCAGAAGTATGTCCTGCTATCAAAGAAGGGTAAATATCGGCAATCTGGTTACAAATGTCTTGATATTTTTTATATTCATCAGTCGTAAGTGAAACATTGTTGCCTAATTCATCAACACCTTTTGATAAGGTTTCATAATCATCTTTTATGTCATTGATAGTCTTTTTGTGTGATTCAAGAGTCTTCAAACTATCATTATATGATGTAACCATATCATCTACGGCTTTTTTCATATTCTCGGCACTATTTATTATATTGGAAATACCTTTTATAATGAATGAAGCAATAGCAGAAGCTATAGCACCTATGACCATATTTAAGGCAGTAGTAGCAATTGATAATGCAATTGTCTTTAATTTTGCAATACCAAGACTCTTGATATATCCACCAAGTCCAGCATTTGCACCATTAAGACTTATAAGATAATTACCAAGTTTCATATTATGAGAAGCAACAATTTCAGCAAAAGCATTACTCTCTTTTACAGAACTCTTTAAGAGACTGTTATATTCTTTAATATTTGCATTAATACCTTGAAAACTGAAAGACTGTTTTGCAATGTTCTCATAATTCTGTTTAGTAATAAGTTCATTGATAGAACCTCTATCAAGTGTTTTATTTTTCTTAATATATTCTTCAAGATCATTTACTTTTGAATACTTACCATCTTCAAAGGTTTCAGTTAATACCTTCTGAAGTTGAATTGTATCGCCTTTAGCATTGGCGATGGTATTTTCTAATTCTTTGAAATTTTTAAAATCTAATGTAGATAATTTTTCGACTTCTTTAAAATTCTTTGTTCCACCTAATTTATCAGTAATACCCCAATTATCAGCTAAAATTTTTCCTATCGTTAATTATATGCTGAAAATATTGCAGTATATATATAAAAATGATATTATATTTTATATATTAAGTGAGAGAGGTAAATATATATGAAATATTGTTTATCATCTTTGTTTTATTAGAGCAGAAGATTGTTGTTGGTTCTATGAAGACTATTGTTGCAATTGTGGTAGCACTCATATTGTTGATGATGGTTTAACAAGAGAACAATATGAACAAATGACCGAAGATGAAAAAGATGAATATGAAGTTAAAATTCAATTAGAAGTTGAAAACTCACTATATTTTAACGAAAAATCATATAAAGAATTAGCCCTTGGTAATCCTGATTTCTGGTTCGGTTTTCGTTATGACAAATATACAAGACTGACTGGTAACAAAAAAGCTGGTCAAAAACCAACTCCCGAAGAAGAAGCCGAAGAAAAGCGTAAATTCGAGGAATCTATGCGTGGAGCAGAAGCGGATTATTATTTTAATCTTGGGAAACAAAAGCGTGAAGAACAAGAAAATGCTAATAAACCTAAATGTCCTATATGCAATAGTACCAATTTATCCAAGTTGTCAAATGTCGGCAAAGTTGCAAAAGTAGGTCTGTTTGGCATCTTCGGTGCAGGTGATATAGGTAAAACTTGGAAATGTAATAATTGTGGAAGTAAATTCTAAATAAGATTCGGATGATAGAAGAGTAGTGAGAATATATTAATAAGAGGGTTTGAAATCCCTCTTTTGTAGAACTTTTTAATAGATTGTTATATTCTTTAATATTAGCATTAATACCTTGAAAACTGAAAGACTGTTTTGCGATGTTCTCATAATTCTGCTTAGTAATAAGTTCATTAATAGATTCTCTTTTAAGTACATCATTCTTTTTTTAATGTATCCTTCAAGACCATTTACCTTTGAATACTTACCATCTTCAAAAGTTTCGGTTAATACCTTCTGAAGCTGAATAGTATCACCTTTAGCATTTTTAATAGCATTACTTAACTCAAAAATTTTATCTATACTTAAAGTAGCAAGTTTTTCAACTTCAGTAAAGTTTTTAGTTCCACCTAATTTATCAGTAATACCCCAATTGTCAGCTAGTATTTTTCCTATCGTTAATACTTTAATATTGTGAGATATATTGATTAGTGTTATTATACTCATATAAACTTGTGAGAGGAGATTGATATATGAGGTATTGTTTACGATGTTGCGATATTTGTTTGGACACATCTGAAGAATATGAATTATATCCAGAAAGTTGTGCTACTTGTGGTGCAACAGGTGAAATGCTTAGAGAGGATGGTGTAACAGGCGAACAATATGAACAAATGACCGAAGATGAAAAAGATGAATATGAAGTTAAAATCCGTTTAGAAGTCGAAAATTCACCATATTTTAACGAAGAACTTTATAGAAAATATGGCATGGGTGATCCAGATTTTTATTATAGTTTCCGTTATGATGAATATACACGACTAACAGGCAAAAAAGCTGGTCAAAAGCTAACTCCCGAAGAAGAAGCCGAAGAAAAGCGTAAATTCGAGGAATCTATGCGTGGAGCAGAAGCAGATTACTATTTCAATCTTGGGAAGCAAAAGCGTGAAGAACAAGAAAATGCTAATAAACCTAAGTGTCCTATATGCAATAGTACCAATTTATCCAAAATATCAAATGTCGGTAAAGTCGCAAAAGTAGGTCTGTTTGGTATCTTCGGTGCAGGCGATTTAGGTAAAACTTGGAAATGTAATAATTGTGGAAGTAAATTCTAGTTTTGTACATATTTTACAAAACATATGTTTTAAACTATCCTGTTCGTCCTCTGTATGGTAAAATATACCATAATACTTATAGATAGGTGTGATACTAATGAAACAAAAATATAAAGTTCATTATAATGGAAAACTTACCCAAAACGAACCTTCTGATTTGATTGAAATAGAAGTGGAAGAAGTCGGAAAATGCCCTTGTTGTGGAATTGCGACAAGTCCAACATTTTGGAAGGATTTGCAGTTCCTCATACTGATTTGCCACATACAATTTATACATATACTGCATTGTATTGCACAAGTTGCCACTCGATATATACGGCAAGATATATCAGTAATAGAGGAATATCAGATTTACGATTGGATAGCGTCTTTCCAAAAAATGCAAAAGAGATTTCGTTTTCTGATAACATAAATGAGTTATCTCCAACATTTGTTTCATTATATAATCAGGCTTCAGTTGCTGAATCCAATATAGAAATTTATGGTCTTGCAGGAATTGGTTACAGAAAAGCTTTGGAATATTTAATAAAAGACTACCTTATAAAAATAAAACATCAAGATAAAGATGCTATTATCAAAATGGATCTTGGCAATTGCGTTAATAAACTTGAAGGACAAATAAAAACTATTGCAAAAGCATCTATCTGGATTGGTAATGATGAAACCCACTATTTCCGTAAAAATCCAGAATATGATATAGAGGATTTAAAATTATTCATAAATACTCTAATTCATTTTATAGAAATTGATTTTGCTGTAAATAAGGCTAATAGTCTAATAAATAAAAAATAGAAAAATTTATACATAGTATTTAATAAGCCAACATCTTCTCGTCTTTGAGGAGGTGATTTGAGTGCATAACTACGATTTTTTAAAGTTGGTTCATGTTCGTGCATATAAGCGTATGAGATTCGGCAGAATTGAGTACGTGTGCGAACACTATCGCTCTTATCCGTGTAGATAGAATAAGAGATTGGTAGCCTGAGACGAGAGCTACACAGATGTTGGCTTATTAAATACTATGTATTTTTATTTACTATTATATTTACCAAGCAGATTCCGATGGTAATTGGACTATCTTAATGTATATTGTAGATGATGGTTTATTTACTAAAGAGTATACAAAATCGGAATAAATAGGAGAACCACTATGCCAACTATCTAAACATATGTTCTGATTATCCGGAATGAATTAGGATAGAAGAGTAGAAGACTTGTCGAAAGATAAGTCTTTTATTTTGTGCATGGACAAGGATAGAAGAGCAGGTGTGAATACATTTGCTTTTTTTGAACAACGAAAAAGACCGCCCTTAACATAGGCAGTCCTTAATTGATTGTTTTATAATATTACAAGTTGAAAGCGGGTGCAAACAACTTTACTGACATTTTTTTATTATACTCAACTATCTCATTTTGTTAACTGAAAATTCATAAATTCCAAAAATTTCTTATTTACTTCAATCATATCTTCTGGCTTTACTTTTCTAGTCAATATTTTATCATTTACCATGATATTCTCTATTCTTCTATAATGTACAAACCTTGCCTGATCAAACCTTACATAAGATAGTTTATTTTCATCATATTCCGCATTTGGAAGATTTAATCCTTCTAAATAATATGGGAGCATTCTTAATTCGTCACTAGATAGTGGAATGATGAAATACATTTGATTTTTAATTTCACTCATAACGATAGCGTAATGATTAGTATTTATTTCACCGCAATATCCAAAACCGCACTGTAAATAAATTATATCACCAATTGAGATTTTCTTAGGATAATTCTTAGATTCTAACGCCATTCGTTTCTTTTTTGATTTTGTTAATTTCTTTTTCTTTGCCAAGCTTATTATAATACCTATAGTCTCTAAGTAATGCTATATCCTTATTATGTACAATAATTACGAACATATTTAAAGAACCATAGAAGCTACCAAGAATTCAGAATTCTTGGCAGCTTTTTTTTATATTTTGTGTTAGTATTTACTATAATATTTCGCTTTATACTAATGTATAGGCATTTATTGGTGTAGAATTGTTGCATAGACTAAATTACCTTTTGATTTTAACTGTTAATATGCCATAAATATAATATATGGCAGCCATATACAATGTTTATTGAAATGTAATTCTTAGTATAAAATTCAAAGGCTGACTTAATAATATTAAGCTAACACTTAATTTTATTAATAAAATTCTTAAAAATGTCTAATTAATTAATATTTTTAATCAAAATTCATAAATATAATGTGAAAACTATTGCTAAAAAAATCATCTTCATAGTATAGTATTTAAGACCTTTTAATTATGAAATGGAGGATTAATATGCAGTACAACGAAATGAGCAAAGAACAGTTATTACAGTTAAAGGCTGAACTTGATGAAAGATACAAGGAAGCAAAGGCTAAGGGACTTAACCTTAATATGTCAAAGAGGTAAGCCATCAGCAACGCAGCTTAATGTAACAATGGATATGCTTGATGTAATCAATAGTTCATCTGACTTAAAGTCAGAGGACGGAACAGATTGTAGAAATTATGGTGTTCTTGATGGAATTCCTGAAGCTAAGAAGCTTATGGCAGATATGATGGGAACAACACCTGAACACGTTATTATATATGGTAATGCAAGTCTTAATATTATGTATGATCAGGTATCAAGAGCGTATACACACGGTATTCTTGGAAATACACCTTGGTGCAAGCTTGATAAAGTAAAGTGGCTCTGTCCAGTTCCAGGCTATGACAGACATTTTGCTATAACAGAAAGATTTGGGATTGAAATGATTAATATTCCAATGTCTGTTGATGGACCTGATATGGATATGATAGAGAAGCTTGTAAGCGAAGATGAGTCTATTAAGGGTATCTGGTGTGTACCTAAGTATTCAAATCCTCAGGGCTACACATATTCAGATGAGACAGTTAAGAGATTTGCAGCATTAAAGCCGGCTGCAAAAGATTTCAGAATATTCTGGGATAATGCATATGTTATTCACCATCTTTATGATGATAAGCAGGATGAAATCCTTGATATTATTTCTGAATGTGAGAAAGCTGGAAATCCAGACATGGTATTTGAATTTGCCTCTACATCTAAGGTTACATTCCCAGGTTCAGGTGTGGCAGCACTTGCAACATCAAAGGATAATGTAGCTGATATTAAGAAGCAGATGACAATTCAGACAATCGGTCATGATAAGATTAACCAGTTAAGACACGTAAGATATTTCAAGAATGTTGCAGGTCTTAAGGAACATATGAAGAAGCACGCTGAATTTATGCGTCCAAAGTTTGAAGCTACTTTAAAGGTGCTTGAAGATGAACTTACAGGTCTTGGAATTGGTACTTGGTCAGAGCCAAGAGGAGGATACTTCATATCATTTGATGCTATGGAAGGCTGCGCTAAGGCAATAGTTGCAAAGTGTAAAGAAGCAGGTGTTATCCTTACAAACGCAGGTGCTACATTCCCTTATGGAAAAGATCCTAAGGACAGCAATATAAGAATTGCACCATCTTTCCCTACACCAGAGGAAATGTCTGAAGCAGCAGAATTATTTGTATTATGTACAAAATTAGTAAGTGTAGAAAAGCTTCTTGAGCAGAAGTAATTTAATAGAAGAACATTAATAAAATGTTGATAAAAATTAAAACTAAATCCTGAAAGGAGCAGGCAGTATGGCAAAGATAGGCTTTATTGGAATGGGTAATATGGGATATGCTATGCTTAAAGGTGTCCTTAATGTATTTGAACCATCAGATATTATATTTACCTGTCCAGACCTTGATAAATGTAAAAGAATAAGTGATGAAACAGGTGTCAAATATGCTGAGAGCAATGCAGAGTGTGCTAACAATGCCCAGTATATAGTATTAGCAGTTAAGCCACAGGTACATAGTGCTGTAATGAAGAATATAGTTAATGTCATAAGAGAAGACAGCGTTGTTATATCTATAGCACCTGGAATTACAATAGACTCTATTAAGGATAATCTTGGAATTAATACTAAGGTTGTAAGAGCTATGCCTAATACACCCGCTCTAGTCGGAGAAGGGATGACTGGTGTATCATACAATAAAGATGAATTTTCATTTGAACAGAGAGATGTTGTAGACAGATTTTTTAATTCATTTGGAAAGGTTGTCTATGTTGATGAGAAGCTTATGGATGTTATTGTATGTGCAAGTGGAAGTTCGCCAGCATATGTATATATGTTTATTGAGGCACTTGCTGATAGTGCTGTCAAATATGGAATTAAGAGAGATGATGCTTATAAATTAGTTGCACAGACAGTTCTTGGCTCAGCTAAGATGGTTCTTGAAACTAACGAGCATCCGGGAGTGTTAAAGGATAAAGTATGCTCACCGGGTGGTACAACAATAGCTGGTGTAGCAGCACTTGAAGAACACAATTTCCGTAATGCTGTCATAAAAGCCACAGATGCATGTTATGATAAGTGTCATAATATTAAATAATAAAAATGAGGATTCAATATGGAACATATAAAAAGAGTTGGCAGAGAGTTGATGTATAAAGGTTCAATGCTTGAATTTTATAAAGATACGATTGTTACACCAGACGGCAAGACAGTGTATTGGGATCATATTGAGCATAAAGGAGCTGCGGCTGTTGTTGCTGTTCGTGATGATGGCAGAATTATTATGGTAAGGCAGTTCCGTAATTCACCAGATAAAGAAACTCTTGAAATACCAGCAGGAGGAATTAATAAGGGTGAACCTGTCAAGACTGCGGCAATAAGAGAGTTGGAAGAAGAAACAGGGTATAAAGCTGACCCTGATAATGTAAGAAAGCTTATATCTATAATTACGGCAGTTGCTTTCTGCAATGAAAAGGTTGATATATATGTGGCTGATAAGCTTACAAAGTCAGTACAGCAGCTTGACGAAGAAGAATATATTAATGTTGAGTATTATACATTGCAGGAATTAAAAGATATGATTATGAACGGAATAATAGAAGATTCCAAGACAATATCTGCTATACTTGCATATGAGCAGACCTTATAAATGAAGTAAATAAAGTAATTAAAACAATCAAATGATTAAATTCAATAATTAAATTCAATAATCAAAACATATTAAAAGAAATCCCGGCATATAAATAGCCTGACCTGATAAATAAGGAGGCGTTTATATGGCTGGGATTTTTTTAAAACGATACAGATATATGTTGGCAGTTATGGTGGGAGTTATTGCTGGGACACTGATAGCTAATTATGCAATAATAAATATAACGGATAAGGTTGGAGTACTGAATAATGATTTCAGATTATCTATTATTGATATGAAGGTAAATAATGTGGCGTTGTGGCAATATATTTTCAAAACGAGAATAAAAGAATTTGCACTTCTTATATTACTGCTTATTACACCTGTTGCAGTTCCGGCAGTATATATAATTTTCGGAATTATTGGAATGAGCGTTGGAATGGTTGTGAGCGTAAGTGTAATGAATATGGGGATAAAAGGAATGTTTGTATACATAGTGATGACATTTCCACATTATATAATATATGCCATTACTATTTTCATACTAATATCCATATGGGAAACCAGCAGAGGGTCATATGTGAATATTAATATAAGGAAAATAGCAATGGCATTATTAGTCAGTTTTATATTATTGTTGGCAGGCACGTTGTGCGAAGCCTACGTAAATCCGGGGTGTCTGAAAATGTTACTTGAGCATATCAGCTATTGTGTATAATAACTTTTCAGATTCTTCCCAGCCAAGGCAAGGGTCTGTTATTGATTTGCCATATATACCTTCGCCGACTTTCTGGCAGCCAGGTTCAATATAACTTTCAATCATAACACCTTTAACAAGCTGTTTAACATCATTTGAATGATTGCTGCTGTGAATTACTTCTTTAGTAATTCTTATCTGTTCAGCATACATTTTGCCAGAGTTGCTGTGGTTAGCATCAACGATACAAGCTGGATTGAGTAAATCCTTAGTCTTATACATATTGGCAAGTCTTATTAAATCTTCATAATGGTAGTTAGGAATGTTCTGTCCGTGTTTGTTGACAGCACCTCTTAATATAGTGTGAGCCAGAGGATTACCAGGTGTTTCAACTTCCCAGTTTCTGTATATGAAAGACTGCTTTGCCTGAGCAGCGATTACAGAGTTAAGCATAACTGAGAAATCACCGCTTGTAGGGTTCTTCATACCAGCAGGAACGTCCATACCACTTACAGTAAGTCTGTGCTGCTGGTCTTCAACAGATCTTGCACCAACGGCAACATATGAGAGTACATCAGCAAGGAACCAGTAATTCTCAGGGTATAACATTTCATCGGCTGGCATAAGTTCTGTTTCTTCCATAACTCTTATGTGCATTTTTCTGATAGCAACAAGTCCAGCAAGAAGGTCAGGCTTTTTCTCTGGGTCAGGCTGGTGGAGCATACCTTTATAGCCAGTGCCTGTGGTTCTTGGCTTGTTAGTATATACTCTTGGAATGATTAGTACTTTGTCAGCAATCTTTTCCTGAACTTTTTTAAGTCTTAATGTATAGTCTAATACAGCGTCCTCGTTATCGGCAGAACAAGGTCCGATTATAGCAAGAAATTTATCTGACCTGCCAGTAATTACATCGGCAATTTCTTTATCTCGTTCTTTCTTTAATTCAGCAACCCTTTCAGGAACTGGAAAATCACGCTTGATATCCGTTGGTGTAGGAAGCTTTCGTATAAATTCAAAACTCATTATTATATCTCCTTGTATTATATTAATAACCGCAGGCAATAACTGCTGTCTGCATTCTTATTTTAAGAATTCTGCTAATAATAATAGCATAAATTACAGAAAAATGTTAGTATATAATCAAATACAATGTTACGAAACAGAAATTCACAAAAATGTAAAATAAAGCAGAGTGTTACAATTAAAAATCAATTGTTTGAGGAGTGATAGCTATGAGAATGTTTGATATAATATCCAAGAAAAAAATATAATGAATCATTGTCAAAAGAAGAAATTGATTATGTTATTAATGAATATACCAATGGCACAATTCCGGATTATCAGATGTCGGCACTTCTTATGGCGATATATTTTAATGGAATGAATTATGAGGAAACAACCAATCTTACGCTTGCGATGGCACATAGCGGTGATATGATGGATTTGTCAGAGATAGGCGGCATTAATGTAGATAAACACAGCACAGGCGGTGTTGGTGATAAGACAACACTTATACTTGCACCAATGGTAGCTGCCTGTGGAGGCAAGGTTGCCAAGATGAGCGGACGTGGACTTGGCAATACTGGCGGAACAATTGATAAGCTAGAGAGTATTAAAGGCTTCAGGACTAAGTTAAGTGAAGAAGAATTTATTGATAATATTAAAGAGATAGGACTTGCACTTACAGGACAGACAGGCAACCTTGCTCCGGCAGATAAGAAGATATATGCTTTAAGGGACGTTACTGCCATTGTTGACAGCATACCGCTTATAGCAAGCAGTATAATGAGCAAAAGATTGCCGCAGGTGCAGGGGCAATTGTGCTTGATGTTAAAGTCGGAAGCGGTGCATTTATGAAAAATATGCAGGATGCCGAGGAACTTGCAGAAGAGATGGTTAAGATAGGAAGTCTTGCTGGCAGAAACACAATAGCAGTAATATCAGATATGGATGAACCGCTGGGCCTTGCCGTAGGTAATGCACTGGAGGTTGCGGAAGCGGTAAAGACTTTAAAGAAAGAAGGTCCAGAAGACCTTATTAATCTCTGCCTTGAATTAGGCACACAGATGCTTATTGCTTCTAAAGTAGAAGAAAATGCAGACAAGGCACGAGGTATGTTACAGAATTCCATAGATGATGGAAGTGCATATAATAAATTCTTGGAATTCATTAAACGTCAGGGTGGGGATATAACTGTATTTGACGATTTAGATGAATTTACAGAATGTAATTATAAAATAGAGGTTAAAGCAGATAAAGAAGGCTATGTTCAAAGAATTGAGTCAGAACTTATAGGAGAAGCCTCGATGATATTAGGTGGCGGAAGAATGACAAAAGAAGATGTTATAGATTATTCTGTCGGCGTAAAGCTGTCAGCCAAGCGCGGAGATTATGTAAAATGTGGTGACTGCCTTGCCACAATCTATGCCGCCAATAAAGATAAAATATTAGAGGCAGAGGGCTTAATTATCAAAGCATTTGAAATATCAGAGGATATTGTAAAGACAAGTCCGCTTATTAAACGAATTATTAGTTGTAAAAATATATAAATAATGGTATTATATTATATAAAATGAGCTGGATGATATTATTGTAAGTTATCCATAATCATATTTGAACAAGAAAAGGAGACATAAAAATGGAAGTAAGACCAGGAGCAAATCCTGCTGATGTCAAGAACTATGACACAGACAGATTAAGACATGACTTTTTAATTCAGAATTTATTTGTAGCCGATGAGATTAAGACAATCTACAGCCAGATTGACAGAATTATAGTAGGAGCTGCTACACCAGTTAATAAGGAACTTGTTCTTGAAGCAGGTGCTGAACTTAGAGCTAAGTATTTCCTTGAAAGAAGAGAGATGGGTATCATTAACATCGGTGGTAACGGAACAGTTACAGTAGATGGCAAGGAATATAACTTCAAATATAAAGACGGTATGTACATAGGTATGGGTGCTAAGGATATCTCGTTCAAGAGTGAAGACCCTAAGAACCCGGCTAAGTTCTATCTTAACAGTGCACCAGCACATAAGACATACCCAACAGTATTTATTGATCCAGCTAAGGACATTTTACCTGAGAATAAAAAAGGAACTTGGATGTCTTGAGAGTGATAACCATAGAACAATCAATAAGTATATCCTTCCAGGACAGGTTGAAAGCTGCCAGTTAGAGATGGGTATGACTTGTCTTGAGCCTGGCAGTGTATGGAAGACAATGCCATGTCATACACATGACAGAAGAATGGAAGTATATCTTTACTTTGAGGTACCTGAAGATGCTGTTGTTTTCCATTACATGGGAGAACCTACAGAGACAAGACATATTGTTATGAGAAATGAAGAGGCTGTTATTTCACCTAGCTGGTCAATTCACTCAGCTTCAGCTACTCACGCTTATACATTCATCTGGGGTATGGTTGGTGAGAACCAGGACTTCGATGATATGGATGATGTAGATATGAAGGATCTTAGATAATCAGAATGTCTTTATGATTGCTTAACAAGATTATTTTATTGTTATTGATTGATATATAAAGAGTAGCTGTATTATTATAGGTTACATACACATTATGCTGTTTAATATTAATGGCATAATCCATTATGATGGATGATTCTCATAGAGGTATGGAGTATATTGTGATATTCCATAAGCTCTGGAGTTCATTGATATAATATTAAGAGAAAAGGAGATTTTAAAATGTCAGTAAATTTTTCACTTGAAGGAAAAGTTGCTTTAGTTACAGGTGCTTCTTATGGTATCGGTTTTGCTATCGCTAGCGGAATGGCTAAGGCAGGTGCTACAATCGTATTTAACGATATTAAGCAGGAATTAGTAGATAAGGGATTAGCAGCTTACAAGGAAGCTGGTATCGATGCTCACGGTTATGTATGTGACGTAACTAACGAAGAGCAGGTTAACGCTATGGTTGCTCAGATTGCTAAGGATGTAGCTCCTATCGATATCCTTGTTAACAATGCTGGTATCATTAAGAGAATTCCAATGTGCGATATGACAGCTGCTGAATTCAGACAGGTTATCGACGTTGACTTAAATGCACCTTTCATCGTATCTAAGGCAGTTATTCCATCAATGATCGAAAGAGGTCACGGTAAGATTATTAACATCTGCTCTATGATGTCAGAGTTAGGCCGTGAAACAGTATCAGCTTATGCTGCTGCTAAGGGTGGTCTTAAGATGCTTACAAGAAATATTTGTTCTGAGTATGGTCAGTACAATATCCAGTGTAATGGTATTGGACCTGGTTACATCGAGACACCTCAGACAGCTCCATTAAGAGAAAGACAGGCTGATGGTTCTAGACATCCATTCGATCAGTTCATCTGTGCTAAGACACCTGCTAACAGATGGTTAAAGCCAGAAGAATTAGCTGGTCCAGCTGTATTCCTTGCTTCAGAAGCTTCAGATGCCGTTAACGGACATATTCTTTATGTTGATGGTGGTATCCTTGCTTACATCGGAAAGCAGCCACAGTAATAAATAATATTACAAGCACGATGTGCGTGTATAGATAATGACAGAAGAGTCTGAAACAAGTTTGCTTGTTTCAGGCTCTTTTTGGTTTTGAACTTCAATAGGAATATATAGAAAGAATATTTCCCAAAATTCTTAAAATTCAACAAAAATTTGACTGTCAAAATATTCTTTCATATGATACAATTACTATAAAAGTTTTACAAATATGAGAGGAGAACATTTTAATGAAACTTGAAGTAAGAAACCTGACAAAGTCTTTTGAAGGTAATCAGGTTCTACACGGCATTTCTTTTGAAGTTGAAAGTGGCAGTGCACTTGGACTTCTTGGAAGAAATGGAGCAGGTAAGACAACTACGATAAGAATTATTATGGATGTC
>VOFH01001534.1_pt1 | contig 18711 bp, 15 predicted proteins | sample 5384091 | NCBI WGS metagenome assembly VOFH01 (sample SAMN12384727, study PRJNA508395) | human gut metagenome | isolation source: healthy gut G | host: Homo sapiens
CACGGTCGAGACCGTGCGGTAGGTCAGCTCGAGCGTCTCGCTGTCGCCGGAAAATTCCCGGTGATAGCGCGCGGCCTCCTGCGCCAGCGCCTTGACATAGCGGGCGCGGTACGAAATGACGAGCGCGCCCGTCTGGGCCATGCGGAGTCATACTCCGGCAGGACCTGCAGGAGGAGGGATTGTCATAGCGCTCGCGCAGCAGGCGGACTTCTGGTCGAGCAGCCGTAGGCGGCCTCGTATTCGGCCAGCCGTCCATGAGCCTCGTACCCGGGCAGCAGGTCCTCCGGGCAGAACAGCAGGTGAGCACGCCGGAAAAGAGCGGCGCGGCTGCGCTGCCTCGACCCGGCGAGCCACAGCTGGCGCGGCCGCCTGCCGTGGAAAACAGCACGGCGCGAAGCCCGCGCGTGCGCTCCTGCGACTGCACCTGCGCGCGCAGCTCCGCAAAGTCTGCGCCGCCGAAGGGATGAGTTCGCCTCGCGGCGGGTGCGGAACGAGCGGCCCGTGGAGAGATAGCTGACGGCCTCGAGCAGGTTCGTCTTGCCGTTGGCGTTCCCGCCGACAAGGAGATTCACGCCGGGGGACGAACTGCGCCTGCGCATCCTCGTAATTCCGGAAGCCGCGCAGGCTGAGGCGGTCAATCTGCATGCGCGGCGCGGATTTGTAGGTCACGCCGTCAAACCCGGACGTCGTCGCCGGGACGGGCTTTTTGCCGCGCATGGTGCACGGCTCGCCGTTGACGAGCACCTCGCCGTTCTGGATGAAGTTTTTCGCCATGCCGCCGGACGGGACGGCGTTTGCCAGCGCTTCAAAAGTTCTCCAGTTTGATAAATTCCGTGGTGATACGAGGGACATCCTCGGCGGACACCCGCCGGACACGAACTTTCATGATGGTTGTTTTCTCCTGCTTTCGCCCGCAGCAGGGGAAAAGGACGGCGGAGGCCGAGCCGCGGCAGGTTGTATACCGCACGTGCAGCGGCCGTGGCGGACGATGACAGCACCGCGGGTGGACGATGATTTGCCCGAATAGAGGGCCGTGGCCAGAACGGGAAGCAGGCCGTACCACTGAAAGCCTCCGCAAACGTGACCGCCGCGCCGAGTCCCAGCGCCGCCGCCACGAAAAAGATCTCGGCCAGAAGCAGTTCAATTTGCCCGAACAGCAGAATGGCGAGGTCACGCACGAGGTTCACGGCCTCCTGCACCGCGCCGCTCCAGCCGCGCAAAAGCGAGCAGGCCGCCATGGAAAGGGCGTGGTTCACGGACTGGACCGCGAGGATCTTTCTCCGGCTGCGCAGGGCGGTGCTTGCCAGCATCGCGCACATGCCCACGCCGGAGAGGATATTGCTGACAAGAAAAGGAACGTTCATCCGGTCTTAGCTGTTGCTGCGCAGGCGGACCGGCAGGACCATATAGGCAAAGTCATATTTTTTGTCGCACGGGGTGAAGACGATGGGGCTCAGGCCGTTCTGCAGCTCCAGCGTGACCTCCTCACTCGGGATGACGCGCAGCGCATCGAGGAGGTAGCGGCTGTTGAAGCCGATCTCCAGCTCGCCGCCGTTCCCGGCGATGGAGCAGGTGTCGTGCGCGGAGCCGATGGTGTTCGCCGTGCGGAAGTCGGCCATATTGTCGCCGAAGACGCAGCGGACGGGGCTTTTGACCTTTTCGGAGATGATGAGGCTGACGCGCTCGATGGAGGAGGTCAGCTCCGCGACGTTCGCGGTGAGGACGGTGCCGCAGTTTGTGGGGACAACGCGGCGCCAGTCGATGAATTCACCCTCGAGCACGCGGCTGACGAGCAGGGCATCGCCGATGGAGAAAAGGATGCTTATCGCCGAGCGTGAAGGTAACGGGCTCGTCGGAGTCCTCGAGAATGCGCTCGATCTCCTTGAGGCCGGCGGCGGGGACGACGAATTTCAGGGTATGGTTCGCGGCGTTTTCCGTGTGCCAGGTGCGGCGGGCCAACCGGAAGCTGTCCACGGCGACCATGGTGACGGAATCCTCCGTACCTCCATCAGGCAGCCGGTCTGGATGGGCGGGCCTGATTTTCGACACGGAGAAGATCGTGCCGGAGATCATGGCCTTCAGCGCGGACTGCGGCATGGTCACGCCGCTCTTGCCGTTGACGTCCGGCAGCTCGGGATAGTCCTCGGAATCCATGGCCGTGATCTGGAAGAAGGCCGCGCCCGCACGGATGGAGACCTGCTGCTTGTGGTCGACGGTGATGGAGACCATCTCATCCGGCAGCTTCCGGACGATATCAAAGAACAGGCGAGCGGGCATGACGCACGAGCCTGCCTCCTGGATCTGGGCACCGACGTGGACGGTGATGCCCGTTTCCAGATTGTAGCCCGTGAGCTGCAGCGCGACGCCCGCCCGGAGAAGCACGCCCTCGAGACAGGGAATGGTGCTCTTCTGTGCGACGGTGCGGCTCGCAACGGACAGGGCGGAGACCAGCAGCGCTTTTTCACAGGTAAACTTCATAACAACACTCGCTTTCTCTATCTGAGAAGATAGGTAGGATAATTTTTAGTATTCGTAGTCCGTAGGCAAAACTTATGTGCAAAAGTCCCGCAAGCCCAGAGATACCAATGCGCGGCCATGCACATGGGGCTGTGGAAAAAAGAGAGCGTTCTGAACAGGGCTTGTGCGGAAAAATCGGGCAAAAATCTGTGAACAGGAAACTTCTGCACATTGCACAGGGGGTGTGCAGAAAAATTTGGGCAGAAAAGGGCAGGAAAGGTGCTGCCGATAAGCTCAGGCCATCGCCAGAATGGCAAGCGCCGCCTTTTCGTGTCATTCCGAGGAGCGAAGCGTCCTTGGCTCTCCCACTGGGAGAGCTGTCACCGAAGGTGACTGAGAGGGCCTTGCAGGCACTTTTGAATGGCAATAGCAATCAAGGGGAGGGCTGATTTTCCCTCTCAGGCGGCTGCGCCGCCAGCTCTCCCAAAGGGAGAGCCAAGCTGCGCAATGACAGGTCTGGGAACCTGCCGCATCCGGGCGTTTACAGCCGGGAGTTGATATTCGACGTGATATCGCGAATATTATCCTGCAGGCCGTTGGAGGAATTCGGCAGCTCCTGCTCGACCTTTTTCAGGGCATAGAGGACGGTGGTATGGTTCTTGCCGAATTCCTTGGCGATATCGGGCAGCGACAGGTTCGTCAGCTTGCGGATGAGGTACATGGCGACCTGGCGGGCCTCGGCCGTGCCCTTGTTTTTCAGGGTGCTGCGCAGGGTGCTCTCGTCGATGGAGTAGAAGCGGCAGACCTCGCTGATGATGAGGTCCGGCGTGGGGATGGCCTGCGTTTTGCCCTTATACATATCCTTGATGGCGCGCGAGACGTTCGTGATGTCCAGCGGCATGCCGGTCAGGTCGTGATAGGCCTTGATCTTCTTGACGGTGCCCTCGATCTGGCGGACGTTGTTCGTGATGTTTTCGGCAATGTAGTCCACGACGTCCTGCGGCAGCTCGATGCCCAGCTCCAGCGCCTTTTCGCGCGTGATGATGAAGCGCGTCTCGTAATCGGGCGGCTGGACGTCCACAATGAGGCCCCACTCGAAGCGGGTGCGCAGCCGGTCCTCCAGACGGACCATGTCGCCGGGAACGCGGTCGGACGTCAGGACGATCTGGCGCTTGTTCTCGTAGAGCGAGTTGAACGTATGGAAAAATTCCTCCTGCGTGGCGTCCTTGCCCGCGATGAACTGGATATCGTCCATGAGGAAGAGGTCGGCGTTGCGGTATTTGTCGCGGAACTCGAAGTTCTTGCCGCTGCGGACGGCGTCGATCAGCTCGTTTGTGAACTGGTCGCCCTTGATGTAGACGATGTTATAGTCCGGGTGCGCTGGATCTGGTTGGCGATGGCATAGAGCAGGTGCGTCTTGCCGAGGCCGGACTCGCCATAGATGAACAGGGGATTATAGGCGTCGGCGGGGTTATCCGCGACGGCGCGGGCGGCGGAAAACGCGTGCTGGTTCGAAGAACCGACGACGAATTTATCGAACGTATACTGCGAGTTGAACTCGACGAAATTGCGGTTTTTCTTGTTTTTGGAGTACTGCGGCAGCTCGGTCTCGTCGAGGACGACGACCTCGACCTCCGTCTGGAACTGGTCGCGCATGGCCTCGCGGATCTGATCGATATAGCGCTTGACGATCACGTCCTTGCGGAACGGCGACGGCGAGTAGATGACGAGCTTGCTTTCCGTCAGCTCGATGACCTCGGCATCGTCAAAATACGAGGCGATCGCAATGGCCGGGGAATGCTGCTCCCAGATAGGAAAGAACGCGTGACCATACATAGGCGTTGGAATACATAGAGGGCTCCTTTCCTGCATAGTTATTCCTTCTAATTTTACCACAAAAGCGGTCGTTATGCAAGTAGATACATTATATAAAAAGGACATCCAATGGCGGAGATTCTTAACGTTCTTTTGGAAGGTACCGGTCGAAGGTTGTCAAATCGGCTCGAAGGTGCTATAATGGGCGCAAAATAAAGGGCAGCCCCGCGCAATTGCAGCTTCGGCCTTCACCGGATATTTTTCGCCGATCCATCGGTTCGAAAAGTTTGAGGTACACAAAGTACATCTGCACTTTTCAAACCTTGTCTCGGCAAAAAATCTCTCGCTGAATGCTCTCGCTGTAATTGTGCGGTGCTGCCCGGAAAATCGGAATGACGGAGGACAACGCGATGTTCCACATCACGCTCATCACGGTCGGCAAGCTCAAGGAGCGCTATTACGCGGCAGCGGCGGACGAGTATATCCGCAGGCTCGGGGCCTACTGCAAATTCGAGCTGATCGAGCTGCCGGAGTGCCGCCTGCCGGACGATCCGAACGGGACGCAGATCGCAGCGGGCCTTGCGCGCGAGGCGGAGCAGATCGAGGCAAAGCTCCCGCGCGGCGCGTGGTTCTGCGTGCTCACGCCGGAGGGGACGGAGCTTTCGTCCGAGGGTCTGGCCGAGCGTCTGCAAGCGGAAAAGCTTAACGGCCGCAGCGCGGCGTGCTTTCTGATCGGCTCGTCGTTCGGCATCGACGCGCGCATCAAGCGCATGGCGGATTTCCGCCTGTCGTTCAGCAAAATGACGTTCCCGCACCACCTCATGCGCGTCATGGCGCTCGAGCAGCTCTACCGCGCGGAGAGCATCCTGGCAGGGACGAAATATCATAAGTAAGGGACGGATTTCCGCGCCCCTTTCGCCGGGGAGGCTTCCATTTGCGCCATTGCGAGGAGCGAAGCGTCCTTGGCTCTCCCACTGGGAGAGCTGTCACCGAAGGTGACTGAGAGGGCCTTGCAGGCACTTTTGAATGGCAATAGCAATCAAGGGGAGGGCTGATTTTCCCTCTCAGGCGGCTGCGCCGCCAGCTCTCCCAAAGGGAGAGCCAAGTCCCGCAGCGCAAGGAAGTTCCCATACAATTTATTTGATCCCGGAGGGAAAACAAACATGAACAAACGTAAATTCGGGCCGTGGTGGCTCCTGCTGTTTTTTTGGGCGGAGCTGTGCTTCATGGAGCTGGTCGTCCATGCGGCCACGGCCCCGCAGTTCTGGCAGCCGGAGCTCGTGCTGCTGATGCTCTATCCGCTCGTTCCGGCGGTGCTGCTGTTTGCGCTGTGCCGCCTGTTCCCGCCGCGCGCAAACCGCGTGCTCGGGCCGGTGTGCAGCGGGCTTTGCTACATCTTCTTTGCCTCGCAGCTCGTGTATTACTCGATCTTCCACTGCTTCTACTCCGCCTATTCCATGGGAAACGGCGGGCAGGTCATGCAGTTCTGGAAGGTCACGCTGCACGCCATCCGCAAAAACTGGCTGCCGCTGAGCCTGATGCTCCTGCCGCCCGTGGGCCACGCCGTGCTCGGAAAGCGCTTTTCGGCGGCGCGGCTGCGCCTTCCGTATCTCCCGGCGTTTGCGGCGCTGGCCGCCGCCGTGCATTTCGGCCTGATGGCTCTGCTGCCGGTCTTCGGCACGCAGCCGCTTTCGGCCTATGACCTCTATCACAGCACGAACGACATGAAGCAGACGACGGCCCACCTCGCCTGATGCCGCGTTCCGGCTGGACGTGCACCGGCTGCTGTTCGGCTTTGAGGGCGGCGAGATCGAGCGGCGACGGAGACGAAAGCACCGATGGAGGCCCCGACGGAGGCCCCGACGAGAGCCGGCGCTCCCGGACGCCACGGGCCGACCGTCCTCCGGAGCCGGTGGTCGACACCAGTCCGAACGTGCTGGAGCTGGATTTTGACGCCGTACCCACGGAAACGACGTGCTCAAACTGAACGCCTGCGCCCCTCGCGCACGCCGACGAACAAGAACGAAAAAAGACCGGCATGTTCAAGGGCTGCAACCTCATCATCACGGCGGAGGCTTTTCGTACCTCGCCATCGACCCGGAGCTGACGCCGACGCTCTATAAGCTGCAGACGGAGGGCTTCAATTTCACGAACTTCACACGCCGTACTGGGACGTTTCGACCTCGGACGGCGGTATGCCGCCTTGACCCGGCACGATCGAAGCCGGGAACGTGGTCGTTCCGTGACAACGCGGAGAATGCCATGCCGCGCTGACGATGGCTCCAGCAGCTCCAAGCGCCTCGGCTACAGCGCCTATGCCTATCACGACCACACCTATACCTATTATGACCGCAATCTGTCGCATCGAACCTCGGCTATGTCTACCGTGCGCTCGGAAACAGGCTGGACGTCAGGCGACGTGGCCGGAATCCGACATCGAGATGATCGACAAGACGACGGCAGACTACATGGGAGCGAGCCTTTCCATGCGTATTACATGAGCTGTCTCCGGCCATCCTGAATATAATTTCAACGGCAACGCCATGGCGAAAAAGAATCAGGACCTTGTGAAGGACCTGCCCTACAGCGGCTCCGTCCGGAGCTATCTCGCCTGCCAGATCGAGCTGGACGCGCGCTGGGCTGCTGCTGCAGCAACTGGACGAGGCCGGCGTGGCGGAGAACACCGTCGGCATCGCCTGACAGGCGACCACTATCTATGGTCTGACGGACGAGGGAGCAGAGCGAAACGCTATGGGCACGAGATCGACACGCGAGTTCGAGCGCTACCGCAACGCCTTTATCCTTTATAAAAGGGCATGAAGCCGGGCGGGTGGACAGCCTGTGCTGCACGCTCGACATTCTGCCGACGCTGTCGAACCTGTTCGAAGCCGGACTTTGACTCGCGGCTGTATATGGGCCGGGACGTGTTCTCGGACGCGGAACCGTTCGTCCTCCTGCGCGACCACAGCGGCTGGATCACGGAAAGCGCGATGTATTATGCCCCGTCGGACGAGCTGATCCTGCTGCAGGGCGACAGGCTGACGCCAGGGGGTCGAGGAGCGCAATCAGGACGTGAGCAATCGCTTCCGCGCCTCGGCATGGGTGCTCGACCAGGATTACTGGAGATACCTGTTCGGGGGATAACCTCCGCCGGACGGCGAAATTGAGGAAGTGGAAAGTGGAGTTTTCCCATAGCTTCCATGTGCGCTGTAGGGAGGGGCATGTGTAAAAATGAATACTGAAGACTGAAAAATGAAGAATAGAAAAATACGCAGACCTCCGGCCGTGCGCGCTGTAGGGGCCGCATGCCCTCCGGCTGCACCTCCGGCCAGCCACAGGCTATCGTTAAAATGGCACGCACCAATTGCGTCTGTAGCGGCGCTCGAGTGAGCGCCATGCAGATGGCAACTTTGCGGTACGCATTCTGTGGCGTGAAGCTCTCAGATTTGTCATTGCGAGGCTAACGGGGCCGTGGCGCCCTGTGAGCGCAGAAGCGCGGTACCCTCGGGGTGCAATCGGGAAACGCTTCCAAATCACAAAAAGCCCCGGCGAACGCAAATCGTTTCGCCGGGGCTTAGCAACAAATCCATATCATTTTCTCATAAACGCGCAAATTGATACTTGACTTTTCTCTGCATATGTTACGATATCAATGTGAAACCCGCCGTCCATGGTTGATTCCGATTGACGGTGTACGGTTCAAGACGGTTACCTGTCATCCATGGTGCGGAATGGAGCAGGTATATATAACTCCTGGAAATATCCCAAAGGAGGTGATATACATAACACTTCAAGACCTGTTCTGGGTTCTTTCGATCATCTGGCATCTCTACCCAGATCGCCGATTGGCTTCGGAAGAAAAAAGTGAAGCCGTCTGTCGCAGCAGACGACTCACTGATTTTGTGAATGATCTGAATTCACAAATCGGAAAGAAGAATACGTTATGTTTGTGGCAACCGTCTGGGTTTCCATCTTTATTATATCCGCCTGCTCCCGATGTCAAATACATTTTGACGAAAATCCGGAGTCGTGCAAGGCAGCTGTTTGCGCGTTGTAGGGGCCGGGTATCCCTCCCGGCGACGCGCCCGACCGTACAGGCTATCGTTAAAATGGCACCAATTGCGTCTGTGGCGCTCACTGCGCAGCCGTTGGCGGCTTTGCCGCCTTACGGATCTGGCGTCCCCAGCTTACGAGGGCAGGCGCCTTGTACAGAAGGAATGAAGCCGCAGGAGGGCACTGGTGCACCTCGCGCTCCCCCTGACGTGTCATTGCGAGGCAAGCGACGTGGCAATCTCTGCAGTACCCGGCCGCATCATGGGAAAGCTATCAGCAAAACGCAACTGCGGCACCGAGGGTGCCACGGGGCAGAGCGCCCTCGCAATGACAAACTTAAGGGAGCCATTGCCTTTTTAACATTGGCCCGCACTTCCCGCCAGTGCAGCACCAGGGCAGCATACCGCTCCCACAATGCACGGCCGGAGGTCTGTATTTTTTCATTCTTCATTTTTCAGATTTCCATGCCCCTCCTACAATGCACAGCAAAGCCTCATTGTCCACGTTCCATTCTCGTCTTTCCGCTTCCATCCCTTTCTGTCCATACACATAACATTGATTATCTTCGTTCTATGGAAAAAGCACAAAATCCAGGGGCAGGCGTTCGTTGATTATTCCGTCGGCGAAAGGATTTGACGAACGCGGGCAAATGTGATAAAATAAAAGGCACAAGAGAAAGCGGCGCGTTCAAAAATACAGACCCGGTTTTCGGGATCGCGCGGCAGGATCGGTTCGTTGCCGACCGTCTGGGCACACCTGCGTTTGCAGGGTGCGCCGTTTTTTTCAGGCATGGGGCAGGGGAGAATCAGAATGTATGACATTTCGCGTCTGCTGCGGACAATCCTATCGCCGCGGCATCGTGCTCGGCCGTCTGGCGACGACCGGCGCAGCGTGCTGGCCTATTTCATCATGGGCCGCAGCGCCAGCAGCCGCAACCGCGTGTTTGTCCGACGGACGACGGCATCCGCGCGCAGGCCTTCGACCCTGTGGCCATGACGGATCCCAAGGGCATCCTCTATAACCTCGGTGCGGCGCATCGGCGAGGCGTGGGTCGTTTCAACGGCGACCAGACCGACGCCATCCGCGACTGTTTCGCCGTCGGCCGCCCGTGGGGAGGGAGCTGCGCGCCGGCACGTTCAAGCAGGACGCCGGACTTCACGCCGCGCATCTCGGGCCTGCTGTATCCGGACGGCACTATGCCCCGGTCCATCCTCAAGGCGATGGAGGGCAGCCCGCGCTGCTGCCAGCAGCGTCTTCACCGACCTGACGTGCCGCGCGCCGGGATGGACCATCATCACCTACGAGGGCGACGGCACGCCGCTGCCGTCCTTCTGCAGAGAGCCGCGCTGCGTGACCATCTGCGGCAGTCAGGGAGGACTCCACCGCGGCGGTGGTACGGCCTGCACGCGGAGAAAACCGTATGCTCTTCACGGCCTTCATCACGACCGCCGGGCAGCGAGGTCTGACCGGATCGTAAACGAAACCAGAGACATCGGAGTTTAATGGGGAACCTCTGATGGAATTCCCTTCGGCGGATACCGAATCTTTCCCGCCGATCATCGGTTCTTGGAGCAGGTACAAAGTACGCCTGCGCTTTCCAAACTCGACTCGACGAAAATCTCACGCCATCCACGCCTTGAATTCCATCAGAGGCTCCCGTTCGATCGATCCGGACTCAGTTGTAAAAAGGAGAACATCATGCAGACGGACCGTTATATTTCCCGCTCTCCACGCGCTATGCCAGTGCGGAGATGCAGTATAACGCAGGACTTCAAATTCCGCACCTGGCGGCGGCTGTAGATCGCCCTGGCCCGCGCGCGGAGAAGACGCTCGGCCTTGCCATCTGGATGAGCAGATCGCCGAGGCTGGAGGCCCACCGCGACGACATCAACTACGCGCCGAGGCCGAGGCCCGCAGCGCGAGGTGCGCCACGACGTGATGGCCCACGTCTACGCCTACGGCCAGCAGTGCCTGAGGCGGCGGGCATCATCCACCTGGGCGCCACAGCTGCTACGTGGGGGATAACACGGATCTCATCATCCTGCGCGACGCCCGCGGCTGCGCGTGAAAAGGCCGTGCAGGTCAACGCGGAACCTCTGCTGGGCCGACCCGGGAAGGCCACTGCCCACCTCGGCTACACCCATTCCAGCCCGCCCAGCCCACCACCGTGGGCAAGCGCGCGGCGCTGTGGATCAACAGGCTGCTCCTGGACATCGATGAGCTGGAGTTCCGCCTGTCGCGCCTGCAGCTGCTGGCTCCGGCTCGAAGGGCGACCGGCACACAGGCCTCCTTCCTTGAGCTGTTCGGCGGCGACGAGGAAAAATGCCAGGAGATGGAGCGCCTGATCGCAGACGAGATGGGCTTTGCGGGCGTCGTGCCGGTGTCCGGCAGACGCAGTATTCCCGCAAGGTGGACAGCTACTTCCTCTCGGCCCTGTCCGGCATCGCCCAGAGCGCGATGAAGTTCGCGAACGACCTGCGCATCGCCCAGTCGTTCGAGGAGCTGGAGGAGCCCTTTGAGAAGCATCAAGATCGGCTCCTCCGCCATGCCGTATAAACGCAACCCCATGCGCTCGAGCGCATGTGCGCGCTGGGCGCTATGTGATGACGGACAGCCTGAACCCCGCGTTCACGGCGGGCACGCAGTGCGGGTTCGAGCGCACGCTCGACGACTCGCAAACAAGCGTCTTTCCGTGGCCGAGGGCATTTTGGCGACGGACGCCATTTTGAACATCTATGAATATCACGGGAGGCATCGTGGTCTATATGGCGCGTCATCGCCCGCCGTGTGATGGAGAAGCTGCCGTTCATGGCCACGGAGAACATTCTCATGGAGTCTGTGAAGCGCGGAGGCGACCGGCAGGAGCTGCACGAGGCCCTGCGCGTGCATTCCCACGCCGCAGCTGCCCGCGTGAAGCTCGAGGGCGGGCAGAACGACCTGCTCGACCGCATCGCGGCCGACCCGCTGTTCCCGCTGAGCCGGGAGGAGCTGGAGGAGATGCTCGACCCGCGGGCCTTCATCGGCTGCTGCCCGTCGCAGGTGACGCGCTTCCTGAAGGACACGGTGCAGCCCGTCGTGGACCGCTGGGGCGCAAAGGAGACCCTGACGGCCAAACTGGAAGTTTGAGTATTTGAATGGAAGATTGAGAAAAAAATTCCCGGACGCAGGTCTAGCGCCGCTCACTGCGCAGCCGTTGGCGGCTTTGCCGCCTTACGGATACGGCGTCCCCTTTACGGGGAGTGAGCGCCTTGTACAGGGAAATTAAACCGCAGGAGGGCACTGGTGCACCTCGCGCTCCCCTGACGTGTCATTGCGAGGAGCGAAGCGACGTGGCAATCTCGCAGTACCCGGCCGCATCGTGGGAAAGCTATCGGCGAAAACGCAACTGCCTTCCCGAGATTCCCACGTCGCTTCGCTCCTCGGAATGACAAATCTGATAGTTTTGCGCTGCCGAATTACTGCTGCAATAGCTGCGACTGCCAATGGCGGTCACTCCCCGTAAAGGGGACGCCGCATCCGTAAGGCGGCAAAGCCGCCAACGGCTGCGCAGTGACCGCCGCTACAGACGCAATCGGTTTTTACGTTTTTATCGGCACCTTGTACGAACGGGAAGTGCCTTCCCGAGATTCCCACGTCGCTTCGCTCCTCGCAATGACAATTCGGAAGTGCATACCATTTTAACGATGGCCTGCACTGGTCGGCAGCATTGCGCCGGGAGGGGCATGCCCCTCCCCTACAACGCACGGTTGGCGGCCTTGCGAAAAATTCCACGCTCCGCGTTTCACGTTTTCTTCCACAAATTTTCCCTTTCCTGTGCATAACCGCCTCCATTGGCGGGGAAACTTGCTGCGGGGAGGGACAACACGCATGGAACAGGAGCTGCGCCGTCTGCCCGACGGGACCTACACGGGCGCGATGACGGATGAACATATCTGCGGCATTTTCGGCTGCTGCGGTGATTGGAACCGCCGCGAGGTGCGCATCGGGGCGCTGACGGTCTACGTCTACGCCATCGACGGCATCACCTCGGGCGGCGATGCGTCGGAATACGTCGTCAAGCCCCTCATGCAGGACGCGTTCGGCGGCACAATGGACGAGCTCTACGACCGCGCCCTGCACCGGACGGTCTATAACTCCGTGGCTGTGCCGTGCGGAGACCTGCAGAGCACGGCGGAGAAGCTTGTCAACGGCTTCACGGTCGTGCTGTTCGGGCAGCGGGCCATTGCCTTCGAGACGAAGACGGGCGAAAAGCGCTCGCCCTCGGCCCCGGAGGTCGAGAACACGGTCAAGGGCCCGAAGGACGCGTTCACGGAGACGGTACGCACGAATACGAGCCTGCTGCGCCGCCACCTGCGCACGCCGGCGCTGCGGCTGTATGAGACGGTCGTGGGGCGGCGGAGCCTGACGAACGTCACGCTGGCATGGATCGACGGGCTGACGGAGCCTGCGCTCGTCTCGCGGATGCAGGCGCGGCTGGCGGAGATCGACATCGACGGCCTGCTCACGCCCGCGGCCGTGGAGGAATATCTGACCGGCTCACGGCCGACGGCCTTTCCGCTGCTGCAGTACACGGAGCGGACGGGACCGCCGCGCAGGCCCTGCTCGAGGGCGTCGCCGGCCTGCTCGTCGACGGCCTGCCGCTGGGCTATCAGCCCCGGTCGACCCTCGGCTATCTCAGACGTCGGCCGAGGACCGGGGCACGGATTTCGTGTCGGCGTCGTTCCTGCGCGTGCTGCGCTATGCCGCCCTGCTGCTCGGCCTGCTGCTGCCGCCGGGCTCTAACGCCATGGCGACCTTTCACCTGCGTCTGCAACAAGACTGCTGCAGTCGATCTTAGAGAGCAAGGCGCTGTGCCGTTCCCGACCATCGTGGAGGTGCTTCGGGCTGCTGGCCGCCTTTGAGCTGCTGCAGGAGGCAAGCGTCTCGCTGCCGCAGTCCGTGGGGCAGAGCCTTTCATCAGCGGCCTTGTCGTCGCTCGGCGGCCGTGGAGGCGCGGCTCATCTCGCCCGCGGCCCTCATCGTCGTGGCGGCGGCGGGCATCTGCGGCTTTGCCATACCGGGGCGCAGCTTTGCAGACGCCCTGCGCGTTTGGCGGATGGCGCTGGCCGCGGCGGCGAGCCTTGCCGGGCTGTTCGGCCTGACGCTCGGGGCCATCTGCCTCGTCGTCCATCTGGCGGGTCTGGATTCGTTCGGGATCTCTTATCTTGCGCCGTTTTCCGGCATCGGCGGCGCGCGCGCCCTGCTGCGGCCACGCCTCGTGCGGGAACCGCTGCGCGATCCGCTGCTCCGGCCGCTCGACCGGCGCAATCAGGGGGAAAAGCGATGAAATGGACGCTTCTTGCCGCTGCGGCGCTGGTTCTGTGCTGCGGCCTGCCGTTCCGCACGCACGAGACGCGCACGCTTCTGCCGGTGCAGACCGTGCAGGCCGAGCGGACGGAAGCCGGCGTGCGCATCGTCACGGAGGCGGGCGAGGGAAGCGGCGCAACGTGGGACGACGCCGTGGCCGCGCTGCGCATGGCTGCGCCGGGCGAGGTCTACTTCGACACGGCCGGGCAGGTCGTGCTGTGCGGGAAGACGGACCGTCTCGTGAACGAGCTGCTGGAAAGCGGCATCCTGCGCCCGGCGGCGCAGGTGCGCCGGAGCGGGGGCCTGACCGACCCGGAGGGGCTGTCCGACCTGCTGGAGGCCCACGCCAGCCCCGTGACGGTCGGTCTGCTGCGGGCGGAGCCGGGCACGGCCCTGCCCGATTGGGAGGAAAGCCATGCGGGATAGACAGCTCTGCGCCGTGACGCTGGCGGCAGCTTCCGTCCCGGCGCTTCTGTATCTGCCGCGCCTCGGCTGGGGTCTGGGCGACGGCGGCTGCGGCGATCTCCGCGCTGCTGCTTGGCCTCTGCGGGCGGCGCTGCGCGCCGGGCGGGCTGACGGAGGTCATCCCGGCGGCGTTCGGCCGGGCGGGAAGAGCCGTGCTCGCGCTCGTCCTCCTCGGCGGCGCGCTGCTGCTGGGAGGTGCAGCGCGGGCGCTGTGCGCCATCTATCCGGAGAGCCGCGGCGGGCCGCTTACGGGACTCCTGCTGCTTCTGGCGGCGGCCTATGCCGCAGAGCGCGGGGAGGAGACCGTCCTGCGCAGCGGGGCCATCCTGTTCTTTTTCCTCACGGCGGTCGAGGCCGTCATTCTGGGCTTCTCGGCCGTGCAGGTGCGCGCGGCGTGGCTCGCGCCGCAGACGGGACGCGTGCCGTTTGCCGCCATGACGGCGGCGCTGTCACCCGTGGCCGTGCTCTATGTGCGCGGCGGGGCGCGGAGGACGGGCGGCTGGCTCGCGGCGGGGATCGGCCTCTGTGCGGCGGCGGCCCTGTGCGCCGCAGGCACGCTCTCGCCCCGCGTGGCCGGAGAGGAGGCGTTTGCGGTCTATACCATGGCCAAGAGCGTGTCCGTCTTCGGCGTGATGGAGCGGCTGGAGCCGGTCGTGTCGGCCGCGCAATGTGACGGCGGGGGGCTTCTGCTCCTGCGGGCTATCTTGCGGGCACGTTCTGTGCCTGCCGCCAATGTCCGAAGACGGACATTCGGGCGGGCGCAAAGATTTTCAGGGCGTCAAACAACAAAACCCGATGAATTTCGGAATTTGATTAAAAAACAAGTTGTTCTTTGAGATGTCAGTGTAAAAACTGAGATTGTGAAGAATAGCCAACGAGAAATTCTTGAGTGAAGCTAAGAGCAAAACTTATAGAATGCATGATTTTATTCAGGACCTGAAAAGGGACTGATTAAGATACCATTTTATAGAGAGTTTGATCCTGGCTCAGGACGAACGCTGGCGGCGTGCCTAACACATGCAAGTCGAACGGAGTCGGCCCCGCAAGGGACTGACTTAGTGGCGAACGGGTGAGTAACGCGTGAGCAACCTGCCTTTCAGTGGGGGACAACAGTTGGAAACGACTGCTAATACCGCATAAAGCATTTTGACCGCATGATCGAGATGCCAAAGATTTATTGCTGAAAGATGGGCTCGCGTCTGATTAGATAGTTGGTGAGGTAACGGCCCACCAAGTCGACGATCAGTAGCCGGACTGAGAGGTTGAACGGCCACATTGGGACTGAGATACGGCCCAGACTCCTACGGGAGGCAGCAGTGGGGAATATTGGGCAATGGGGGGAACCCTGACCCAGCAACGCCGCGTGAAGGAAGAAGGCTTTCGGGTTGTAAACTTCTTTTACCAGGGACGAAGAAAGTGACGGTACCTGGAGAAAAAGCCACGGCTAACTACGTGCCAGCAGCCGCGGTAATACGTAGGTGGCAAGCGTTGTCCGGATTTACTGGGTGTAAAGGGCGTGTAGGCGGAGATGCAGGTCAGATGTGAAATGTCGGGGCTCAACCCCCAAACTGCATTTGAAACTGTATCCCTTGAGTATCGGAGAGGCAGGCGGAATTCCTAGTGTAGCGGTGAAATGCGTAGATATTAGGAGGAACACCAGTGGCGAAGGCGGCCTGCTGGACGACAACTGACGCTGAGGCGCGAAAGCGTGGGGAGCAAACAGGATTAGATACCCTGGTAGTCCACGCTGTAAACGATGAATACTAGGTGTGGGGGGACTGACCCCTTCCGTGCCGCAGTTAACACAATAAGTATTCCACCTGGGAGTACGACCGCAAGGTTGAAACTCAAAAGGAATTGACGGGGGCCCGCACAAGCAGTGGATTATGTGGTTTAATTCGACGCAACGCGAAGAACCTTACCGGGATTTGACATCCTACTAACGAAGCAGAGATGCATTAGGTGCCCTTCGGGAAAGTAGAGACAGGTGGTGCATGGTTGTCGTCAGCTCGTGTCGTGAGATGTTGGGTTAAGTCCCGCAACGAGCGCAACCCCTATTGTTAGTTGCTACGCAAGAGCACTCTAGCAAGACTGCCGTTGACAAAACGGAGGAAGGCGGGGACGACGTCAAATCATCATGCCCCTTATGTCCCGGGCTACACACGTAATACAATGGCGGCCAACAGAGCGAAGCAAGACTGCGAAGTGGAGCAAATCGCTAAAAGCCGTCCCAGTTCGGATCGTAGGCTGAACTCGCCTACGTGAAGTTGGAATTGCTAGTAATCGCGGATCAGCATGCCGCGGTGAATACGTTCCAGGCCTTGTACACACCGCCCGTCACACCATGAGAGTCGGGAACACCCTAAGTCCGTAGTCTAACCGCAAGGAGGGCGCGGCCGAAGGTGGGTTCGATAATTGGGGGTGAAGTCGTAACAAGGTAGCCGTATCGGAAGGTGCGGCTGGATCACCTCCTTTCTAAGGAGACATCAGTAAATGAAACACTTTACTGTAACGTCCTAAGGTCAGGTTGTTCAAGATGGCATGAAAGTAACGTTGTTTAATTTAGAGGCGCACAACGCGCGCTCTCAAGACGGAGAAGCGTCAATCAAATCAAAGCCCAGCGAGGCGGGTTTGATTTGAAAAGATGCAGCGGAGCGAGTGAGCTTTGACCGCAGGTCGAAGCAGAAGACTTGCATCGACTATGGGGGTGTAGCTCAGCTGGGAGAGCACCTGCCTTGCAAGCAGGAGGTTGGTTCGATCCCGCTAATCTCCACCAACCAAACGAGGCCAAATCGCATCTCAACAAAATAAAAGCCCAGCGAAGCGGGGTTTTATTTTTGAAGAGGAGGAAAGGAAGCGAGTGGGAGTTTTCGCCAGAAGCGAAGCTGGCGGCGGAAACGGAGCGGAGCGGACTTTGCGACGACGAGGGCCAATAGCTCAGCTGGCTAGAGCACACGACTGATAATCGTGAGGTCGGTGGTTGAGTCCACTTTGGCCCACCACTTACCTTTCTTTGAAAGAAAGGTAAGCCAAAGAAAACTTTTAAAATACAATATTAAGACAAGAGCAAGAAGTAGTTCAATGTTGAATTCTTCAATAGAGGATTTCATTGAGCATTGAAAGATGCTCAAAAATTCTGACGGATGCACCTTGAAAACTGAACACTGTAAATTATGATGCAATATTATGAGAAGGCAACAGTAAGGAAACATTTAAAAACTTAAGGGTAATAATTACAATTAAGCCAAAAACATTTCTTTATGGAGCCTGCATAATTCTATCTTATAACTAGAGAAACCAGAAATGGATTTTTTTTCTACAAATAGGTCAAACTAAAAAGAGCGCAAGGGAATGCCTTGGCATCAGGGAGCCGATGAAGGACGTGATAAGCTGCGAAAAGCTTCGGGGGCTGCAAATAAGCGTTGATCGGAGATGTCGAATGGGGAAACCCGGCAGAGCAATACTCTGTCAGCGTGCGTTGAACAAAATAGGCGTACGTGGGGAACCGTCTGAACTGAAACATCTAAGTAGGACGAGGAAAAGAAATCAAAAGAGATTCCGCAAGTAGTGGCGAGCGAAATCGGAAGGAATGAAGCCAAACCAGTAACAATATTTCTGGGGTTGTGGACAGATCTTTTAACTTCGTTAGACAGAATGGTATGGGAAGGCCGGCAAAGAGGGTGAGGCCCCGTATCGAAAATGCGTGAGTGTGACTGGATCAGAGTACCGCAGGGACACGAGGAATCCCGTGGGAAGCCGGGAGACCACCCTCAAGCCAAAACACTACCTGATGACCGATAGAGGAGCAGTACCGTGAGGGAAGGTGAAAAGCACCCCAGGAGGGGTGAAATAGTACCTGAAACCTTGTTAGCACAAGCAGTCATAGCCCGTTAATGGGTGGTGGCGTACTTTTGTAGAACGGTCCGGCGAGTTATAGTAACTGGCAAGCTTAAGGTATTCAGTACCGGAGGCGTAGGAAACCGAGTGTGAATAGGGCGAAATGAAGTCAGTTGCCATAGACCCGAAACCAGGTGACCTAGCCATGGCCCAGTGATGGAGGAATTAGAACTCCATGGAGGGACCAGAACCCACGTACGTTGCAATTCTGAACAACCTAATGGAGTCTTCATACTCCATTATCCAATGCTTGTTAAGCATGGAGCGGCCGTTGGGATACCATCCTGCACATTTACTCTAACCTGCGCCTTTGAATCAAGGTGGTGACATTGTTAGCGGGCAGTTTGATTGAAGTGGTCGCCTCCCAAAAGAGTAGCGGAGGCGTTCAAAGGTTGGCCTGTCCTGGACGGAAACTGGTGAGAGAAAGCGCAAAACGCAAAAGCCAGCCTGACCGCGAGAGACCGACGGGTCGAGCAGAGAATGAAAGTCGGAGTTAGTGATCCGTGGTATGTGAGTGGAAATGCCATCGCTCAACGGATAAAAGTTACCCTGGGGATAACAGGCTGATCTCCCCAAGAGTCCACATCGACGGGAGGGTTTGGCACTCGATGTCGGCTCATCGCATCCTGGGGCTGTATTCGGTCCCAAGGGTTTGCTGTTCGCCAATTAAAGCGGTAC
>VOFH01003407.1_pt1 | contig 18668 bp, 18 predicted proteins | sample 5384091 | NCBI WGS metagenome assembly VOFH01 (sample SAMN12384727, study PRJNA508395) | human gut metagenome | isolation source: healthy gut G | host: Homo sapiens
TCGGCTATGAGACATCGGACAACACCGAAAAGATCCGTATTGATGTCACAGATGACGGTGTAGGCATGACAGCCATGCCGCACAGGTATATGTCTTCAACGACGACAGTTCCATGGATTTCTCCGGGAAATCGGTGTCAGCAATGTGCATAAACTACAATACCAATTTGGTGCAGAATATGGCATTACCATAGAAAGTTAAAGAAGGGGAATATACGACTATGTCCATACACATACCGAATATTCCTCTACAATAAATGAAACCGTTTCATCCGAAACTATTTCATCTGAAAACACTTAATCCGACAGAAGCTGTCCAGAAATCGAGTTACTATGTATCAGCTTTTTAATTGTGGATGACGAACCTCTGGTTCAGGGCTGGAACTAGTTCCATGCCGGAACTGGAACGAAATGAATATCGAGATCTGTGGAACGCCATGAACGGTCAGGCGGCGCTGAAGATTATTGAAGAAAATCTACCGACATCGTGATCATTATGGGGATAACTGCCCTTATTTTATCATCCTCACCAGCTATGAAGACTTCCAGATGGCAAGGGATGCCTTGTCTTATCAGGTATCCGATTATCTGGTAAAGCTGGAACTGACACCGGAAGTACTGAAAATGCCATAGGCCGGGTGCTCACAGATTTCCCAATCTCGGAAAAAAACGGCTGTCCGCCGTAAATATTCATCCTTTTTACGACAAATTCCTGATCAGTCTCTACATGACCTGTTCGAGTCCGAAGAACAGTTCCGTCTGCAGAGCAGAGATCTGAATCTGAATTTCGATTACGGTGCTTATGTGTGCTGTTACGGAGAGATCATCAGCCCTCAGGCCGACCAGATGTCTGCCGAAAAACAGATGCCTCTGTTCACCAGTTCGTTACAGATGATACGGGAACTGGGGGCTAAATATCTGCCTCTTTACGCACTGTCTCTGGATCTGCGCCATTTTGCACTGATTTTCTGCTTTGCGGATTCCTCCGATGCCGATGATTGTGGAAAGTCTGACAGACATTCTGCAAAGCATCAGCGGAACACTGCAGAATTACTATAATGTAACACTGCGTTGCGGCATCGGCATCTCGGTTCAGACTCCGCTACCATCTGTGACTCCTACCAGTACGCGAGACAGATCTTCCGGAATACGGAACCCAAGGACGCAATTATAGCTTTCGATACCGATCATTCGCAGGAAAACGCCAAGAATTCTTTTAACATCAGCCTGTTTAAAAATGATCTCACCAGAGCCTTTGAAGAGTATGATCCGGATATTCTGCAGACTACAATTCAGTCCTCTGCGATCTGTTCAAGGATCATCCGGGACATTATGTACAGGCTCTGGACGCTGCCAGCAATATTCTCTATCTGTCGATTTCGCTTTTACAGGACGGGGAATCTATTGTGTCCGGCTTTTTTGCGAGATCGGATGGCTACCGTTCCCTCTATAAGCAGTCCAATGTGGATCACGTGATCCAGTGGCTGCAATTCTTCTGCGGACAGCTGTGCGAATTGTTCCAATCCCGTCGAAAGGATTATAAAACCACATCGTAACTAACGTCCGGAAATATATTAATGAACATGTTAGCGAGCGGTTGTCTCTGAATGAAGTAGCAGCGGTATTCGGCATCAGCCCGAATTACTTAAGCCAGCTGTTCAGCAAATACAACGATACCGGCTTCAGTGAATATATCAACATCTGCAAGATTACGGAAGCCACACGGCTGTTGGAAGAAGAAAATATGAAGGTCTACGAGGCCGCAGAGGCTCTGGGCTTCGAGAGTGCCTTCTATTTCAGCAAGGTATTTAAACGGGTGGAGGTGTCTCCCCCACGGAATACGTCAACAATAAGTTCAGTTAACTGCTAGTACGGTTTGTCTCTTATTGGGAATTATGAATATGGAAAGGCAGGATCAGAGAAATGAATTCACAACAGATAAGTATAGAAAAGCGTTTTTGGAGACAGCAAATGCATTCCACGGAAACAGCCACCCTTTTCACCCATTTCCGAAGGCTGTGGACCGAAAGGCTTATGAAGGACTCCCGGCAGCATTGAAGGAACTTCTGATTCAGGCCGGTGAGGCAAAGCTGGGATATGAATTCCCGGTGATACGTGCCACAGATTACATGCGTTTTAAAAGAGACGGTGACCGGGCTGCTTTTGAAGCCCTCTATTTTGCCAAACGTAATGCCTTAAATGATCTGATCCAGGCAGAATGTGTAGAACATCAGGGACGTTTTCTGGATGATATTCTCAACGGTATTTATTCTATCTGCGAAGAGACTGCCTGGCAGCTTCCGGCGCATAACTCCTATATCCGCGATACCCCGCAGTTGATCCTGCCGGATGTGACCAGGCCCGTCATGGATCTGTTCGCCTGTGAGACCGGAGCTTTGCTTGCCTGTGCGGCTTATCTGCTGGAAGACGATTTGAATGCGGTCAGCCCCTATATCCTGACCTGCATAGAGGACAATCTGAAGCGCCGGATCCTGCTGCCCTACCTGACCGCACATTTCTGGTGGATGGGACATGACGATGAGCCTATGTGCAACTGGACCGTATGGTGTACACAGAATGTACTGCTGACCACGTTCCTGATGCCCTGGAGTGTGGAAATGTCCTCTCGGTTGTCCTCTCCGGTGCGCACATTCTGCGGAAATGCTCCGTTGTTCCTGCCGGAGAATACGTCTGACACAGTTGTCACATTGCAGGCGATTCTGCATAAGGCCGCTGAAAGCTGTGATTATTTTCTCAAGGATTACGGCAATGACGGCTGTTGCGAGGAGGGTGCCCAATATTATCGCCATGCGGGACTATGTCTATACGGTGCCATGACTGTGCTGAACACGGTTACCGACGGTCATTTCGACACTCTGTTCCGGTGGGATAAGGTAGAAAAATATTGCATCCTATATTCTGAACGTGCATGTGAATGATAAATACTATTTTAATTTTGCTGACTGCTCTCCTATAGCCGGTCGTGCCGGAGTACGGGAATATCTCTTTGGCAAGGCCACCGGGCAGGAGGATCTCTGCCTGTTCGCCGCAAAAGATTTCCAGGCGGGACAGGGTCAGCTTGTCACAGATGAAGTGAACGGCGGGAATCTGTTCTATCGTATGCAGACCGTATTTCATTATGAGGAACTGATGCAGCAGAATACTTCCGGAATGCTTTCCCACCGGGATGTCTATTATCCCAGCGTAGGGCTGTTCCTCGTGCATTCCGATACTCTGGATCTGGCAGTCAAAGCCGGAGACAATGCCGACAGCCACAACCACAATGATACCGGCAGCATCACCTTATACAAAAATGGACTGCCCATTCTGGCGGATATCGGTGTGGAGACCTACACCCGGAAGACCTTCTCTCCCAGACGTTACGAGATCTGGACCATGCAGTCAGGGTATCACAACCTGCCTACAATCTGCGGTACGGATCAGAAGGACGGTGTGGAATACCGTGCGGAAAATGTGATGACAGTTCTGACCGGAGCCGAACCTTCTATTTCCATGGAACTGGCTGCCGCCTATCCTGCCGCACAGGCTACCGTGCCGGATCTGACCTATGTCCGCAAGGTGACATTAAAAAGCCTTCCAACGCTGTCGTATTGGAAGACCACACAAATGCACAAGATGTTATTCTTAATTTCATTACTTATGAAAAACCTGTTATTCTTTCTGACGGTAAACTCTCCATCGGAGAAGCATCTGCCTCCTTCGAAGGGGCTGATCTGCTTGCCATAGAAACTTTACCGATCACGGACGCACGCCTGAAAACGGCATGGGATCATGATCTGTACCGGATTCGGCTGAAGGGCAACGATGCTGGCTTCCGGCTGACTATTCAATAAAGCCTAAAATTTCAGGCTTTTCTCACGAAATGTTTATTCTTGTACATTTCATCATCTGCCCGTTTTATAGTTTCTTCCAGAGTTTCTGCTGTCTTGCGAAAGGCTCCGCCGATTGCAAGACGGCAGTAAAACTCTGCTGTTACATCCGATAAATTTCCTTTCTCATCTCCACGCATGGTACTTACCAGTTCCTGTACTTTTTCTTCCGTACAATCTCTGATCAGCATTACAAATTCATCTCCGCCGATACGGAATCCGCTTGCTTGCTCCGTGAGATACCTCCGGATAAATTCCGCTGCTTTCAGGATCACAGCATCTCCTTTTTCATGTCCGAAGGTATCATTCATGCGTTTCAAATTGTCAATGTCGAAATAAATTACACCGATGGTACAGTCATTCTGCAGTTCTTTTAGCTGTTCTTTGTAGTGTCTCTTGTTGTAGAGCTGCGTCATGCTGTCATGATTGCTGTTCCAATCGGCAATAGCCAGCTGGGAACTGGACGCAATGATATCATGCTCCATTTTCTTCATGGATTCACACATCCGTTCCAGTTCATCTCCGGTTCTGATGTTCATCCGGCTGATGGGAGATTCCTTACCATCCCGCAAAATGGCAGTAGAATAGCTGGAAGCCGCCTTGGACATGGCATTTAACGGTCCCAGCACATTGTGCTGCATAAACCAGATCATAAAGACTCCGAAAAGCACCGTAATCGATGTAACAATGATGGTAATATACCTAAATAAGTCAATTGCTCCCTTCTGACATTTTCTGTGGAAATTCCTACGATAATATAAGCCACCGGAATATTGTATGAGGAATTCAGCGGAATGTAGTAATCGCTTCTTCCGTTATACTCTAACGGTTCTATTTTCTCACATGCGATCAACTCGTCTTTTATAGCATTCTGTACCTCATCATAGGGGCGGATATCTCCTAAAAATGCTCCGTTTTCTGTCAGATCTGTGTCATACACATAACAGCCTCCACCATCCCTGAAATTGACCACGCTGATCTGCAATACATTTTCACTGGTGTTGCGATAGTCAATGAGTTTATTCCATACCTCGTAATACGCCGTATTTCTCCGTCTGTTGTCCAGATAGCCCGTTACGCTGTCTCCGTCTACCACCAGTCTGCAGGTATTCGCCACAGTCTGCGCCAGAGAATCTGTGTAATTCCGATTGACATTCATATAATTGACGTAGTTTACAAATATGAAGCTCACGTCCATAATGCATACGATGATAACAATAGCCAGAACGATTTTATACTTTAATGATTTTTTCATTCGTAATCCTCGAAATCAATACTTTCTCTGATCTATATAGTCGGCTGCATTTTCATAGGTATAGATGTTTTCCTCAGTGTTATAGATCTTGTCCACCTCTCTGCCGGCTTCCAGTTCTTCTATGACCGTCTCCACAGTGGATGCCAGCAGCGGATTACACTCCACGGTGGCATGTAATTTCCCCGCCATCATATTTTCAAAGCTTTCGTGCAAAGCGTCAAAGGAGATCATAATGATGTCTCCCTCAGGCCCATAGCTCTTGCCGTTCCGGTCCAGTGCTTTCATGGCACCAAAGATCATGTTATCATTTTCCGAAATGATAACATCAATATCCTTTTACCGTTCCTTTGCTGAGCAGATTTTCCATATAGGTCTGGCCTTCTCCCTGAGTGAAATTGGCACATCCCCTGTCTACGATAGTCCAGTTCGGATGTTCCTCCACTCCATGTAAAATACCGTTCGTTCTTCCGATGGCAGCGGTAGCTCCTTCAGTTCCTTCCAGCAGGACAATGTGGATTGTCTCGTTTTCCCGTCCCTGCTCTGTTAAATACTGATCCAGCCACGTTACAGCTTTCCGGCCTTCCTCTTCAAAATCCGAACCAATCCAGGACACGTATTCCGTTTCATCCACAGCGATTTTACGATCCGCTACGATGACCGGTATCCCAGCTTCCTTTGCGGCATGTATGGCATCCTCCCATCCGGTCTCCACGATGGGCTGCAGGATAATATAATCTACTTTCTGCTGGATCAGATCGTACATGGCTTTTACCTGGCGCTCCGAACTGGAATTGCCGTCGATATAGATCAGATCGTAGTCTCTTTCTTTGGTGAACGTATTCAGATAATCATTGGTATTGGCATCTCTCCAGTCAGACTCTTTTCCCGTCTGGATCATCCCCACCCGGATGAGACCGTCATTATACCCCGGTGCCGCACCCCGGATCAGTTGCTGCGTTTTGTCGGCTCGTTCAGTCCCACATCCGATCAACCCCAGACAAAACATCAGCACACAAGTCACGGCAACTATTCTTTTTTTCATGTAACCACCCCTGGTTCTTTATTTATCGTTATTTTTACCGTTATCTTCTCTTTTCCGAATCATGCCTCTTACTTTTTATAGTACCATCTTCCTGTATAGGGTGCAAGCCATCACCGGTGGTCCTCAAAATAATTTTACGCTTTTTTATCTTTTTAACAAGGTCTACCTATCGGATACTGATCATCAGCATCGTTATGCTGATCCTGTTCATCGGATCCAACATGTATCCGAGCCGGATCAATTCCCAGCAGCTGGAAGCTACCATGTATCTGAGCCAGTATCGTCTGGGTTCCAAAACGCTGACCGCTGCCGTACAGTCTTACGCCGTCACCGGAGATAAGACCTATTACAACAATATGAAGGAATTACACGAGGACAAGAATTGTGACATTGCCTGGGAAAGTCTGCAGCAGGACGGTCTAACAGACAATGAATGGGAGGAGATAAATCATATCGCCGAGATTTCCGAGACCTTAAGAGCCTACCGAAGAATATGTCGATGGCTTCGTACAAATCAAAGATTCCATGGTGAAGATCATTACGGATAGTGAAAGCCTGAATGATTCTGAAAAAGAAGCCTCAGGCTTTTGTTGTTTTCCTATTCTATTGAAGTGCACTCAGATCAATTGAGTAAATATATTCTTCTATTTTCTCTTTTTCCAGAAATCCAAGCATGTAAATCGGCAGATATGTGATCTTATCCCTGCAGGTAATATTCTCGTTACAGAATACAAAAGCCTGTGGAATTGCATATCTTTCATCTTTCAGGACATTGTCCAAAGCATTATGCCTTGTGTACGCTTTTCCCGACTTTATCTCCAGCGGTAGTACATTCCCCTGATATTCTATAACAAAATCTAATTCTCCCTGTTTCTTGCTGTTAAAATAATACAGTTCAAATCCATGCGCCTTTAACTCCTGTGCCGCAGCATTTTCATAAATGGCGCCAAAATTAATGTCTTTTTCCCTGTTTAATATCTTAAGCTGTAACCCATCCACATACATGGATGCCAGTAAGCCGACATCTGATAAAAACAGTTTAAACAGGTTCGTAGATTTCGATAAAAGCAACGGTATCTCCGGCTCCTGCACACAATATACGGGAAGCGCAACGCCAGCTTCTTTCAGCCAGATAAAGCTGTTTTCATAACGTGAGAATCGGAAGCTCTCATTGAGATCCTTCATAATGAACCGTTTATTCTTATTATTCAGCTCACTGGGAATCAAAGTAAATATTTCATCCAGATACAGCTTATTGTCTTTATCATATTTGGCAATATCCTTTGTAATACAGCTGTACAATTCCCTGCTGGATCCGCAACACTTCCTTTAAATTATTCGTGTGTATATAAGCATCCACCACAGCCGGCATTCCGCCTACGATCAGATACAGCCGAAACAATTCCATCATTTTTCATGGATCAGTTCATCCACCGGCTGCTTTTTTTCAAAGCATTCTTTCAGCTTATCCATGACTGTCTGTGACACTCTGTTCGCTCTACAAAATTCCCGGAAATCCAAGGGATACATTTCCAAAAATTGACAAATAGCCCACCGGCATCGAACGAATGTCCTTTAATTCCACGCCAAGCAATGAACCGCTTAATATATAACGATATTGTCCGTCTTCTACCAGAAATTTTATCGCCGTTACGATCTCCGGGCATTCCTGTACTTCATCGAAAAAAAATCAATGTCTCTCCCGGAATCATCGGTACATCCGTCAATGCAGAAAAACAGCTTTACTGCCTGCTGATTCTCCACAAAATTGATCTCTACAATATTCTTATAAATCTCTTTGGCACATTCCCGGATAATATAGGTCTTCCCTACCTGTCTTGCCCCGGTTACCATCAGGGCTTCCTTTCGATCACTTTTCAAAAAATCCCGGATTTCCTGCTCTATGCGTCTCTCTAACATCAGCCTTCACCTCTTCACCCTTACTGTTTGAATCTTTTCTGATATCAGTATGCCACATTTTCCACTTTTTTCCACAATATTTTAAGCTGTTTTTGTACACTTTTCCAACATAATTTCATCAATTTCTGTACACTTTTCTATCATAATTTAAAACAGAACAGGCAAATGGTAAATAGCAAATTTATCTTCCGTTTTGCAAAAAGTAACTTCTGTCTGAATTATTTTTGCAAGATTAACTTCGGAATCAGCACCTTGAAAACAGAAATAAGTCTTGCGAAAACAGTGCCAACTGGAAATTAGTATTGCAGGAGTGGACTTTAGTATTACAAACCGCTTGAAATAGGGCTTTTAGCATGTTACTATACTCTTGAAGTCATATTTTACTGTATGCAAATAAGAAGTCGTCGCTTCGTTTGCATGTTTGCAAGGGAAACTTCCACCTCTGGGATATGGGTGACATGATCAGGAGATGACATTGGCAGTTTTACTTCAGCAGTTCAGGTTTTAGTATGATTTCATTAGCAGGAACAGCTTCCAGGTTAAGCTTAGAGGCTGTATCCGCGCCATAAAAGAAGCTGAATAGTTGATGTGCGGATCGATTATTCAGCTTCTTTCTTGTATAGGAGTTAATGTGACTCATCATCAGGTTGACTTTATCCTGTGTAAGAAAAGCAAATGATGTTTTCTTAGGAACAATCCTTCTGATGAATTCATGAGTTACTTCAATACTTCCTTTTTGATCAGGACGTTGCGGATCACAGTAAAACACATAGGTTCTGCGTCTTCCATCCTCATCAAACTCTATTGCCAATGGATCCGTAAATTCGCTTCCGCGATCTGCTAAGATGACCTGGAACATCTCACAGAATTGTTCCCGCCCAAGTATCTCATAAAGATGGTTCACCGCTTCTGTTACCGACTTGGCTGTATTCGCTTCCCTAAGATATGCCAGCATAAGGGAACAGTTTCTAAAGAATACTGTAAGCAGCACCTTTGTGGAATCCCTGGTGCCTTCTACCGAATCCATTTCCACCACGTTGAAATCAGGATGTCCTTTTATAAAAGCTTCAAAATCTTCGTAGGTACGCCCGATATGGCATTTCTTATCGACACGTACAACCTTTTTGGATTTGCGTTTTTTATAACGCACTTTTCTTGAAGATCTATATTTCCAGCAGAAAGTATGCCCGCATCTATGTAGTTATAAATGGTCCTTTCATCTACCATGATTTCTGCTGCATTGTTCATACAAATTTGATGAATCGACTGGCCTTGTTCTGATAAGAGGCGAAAGGATGGCATCAAGCCGATCCAGTTCTTCTGGTGTTATATCGATACCCTTACGGGAATCAGAACGTGTCTCTTCGTATGTTTTATGAGCTTCCTTTGCATCATAGAACTGTTTGGCAAGAGTACAGGAACGTACCTGTTTACATGAATTGCAAACATAGGGTGCTTTCTTTAGACTTGAACATTTTTCCTCTTCAAAATCAGGACAATTGACCATGCACAAAGCACACTCAGAACAGTATGTTTTTCCGTGCCATAACCGATTAATAAACCCACAGCTATCTTCGCCACAGATATACTGCTTAGTGCATCTCTTTCTGTGTCTGCATGGATTATAGCCTCTGGAACGCGTACCAGTATTTCGATAATCAAGATGGGCTTTCACTTCCTTAGAAACAGTTGATGGATCCTTGCCTATCAGAGCGCCTATTTCAACGAACGTCTGCCCCTCTTTTAAAGCTTTTTCTGTATGGTAATGCGATCATCCAGTGTCAGATGCTTATATTTATAGGATGACATGTATTTATCCTCCTTAGTCTTGCTGCCATCTCCTGACACTACTGAAGTGATTACCATTATTACACAAAAAAGAAAAGGAAGATCATCTATTTACAAGACTATCTTCCATCTTCATGTTTGTATGACTTATTTCTGTTTTATAAAATATAAAAAACCTTAGTAACTGGAAGTTACTTTTTTCAATTGAGTCTCGAAATTCTAATACCCTGTTTCATAGAAAAAGCAAGGCATCCCTACCTTGCTCTTCTACGTCTTATGGTCACCGGTTCCTCCACCTTTTCTATATCCCCCGGTTCTGCTATGTACTCACTCTCCTCTGCACATTTTGATGCAGGCTCCTCAATCGCACGTTCCACCCTGCATGCATTCGCTTCAATCAAAAGCTTGCACAAGAAATCGGCGGTATCTTCTGCCGAATTTGGATTGTGAAAACGATAATTCAACTTTCTCTGTTTCAAGCGGAATCCCCACCACCTTCTTGCCTGTCCTTCTTTCCCATACTATGAGATTGATTCTTAGGTTAGACCTATCTTTTTCACAAGATGATTGTATTCCATTTGAAATCAAATTACGTTCCCCAAATAATGTACTTAAGTCTATTCCCACAATACTTTATTCCTTACTACCAGGCACAATTTCATGTGACAGCTTCACCAGTAAATCGTTGTTCAAATAAAAACGCATGGAAAAAGATCTGAAATATCCATTATCTTTTCCATGCGCTTGAAATAAACAAGTTACTATTTCTATTTACGGTACATTTGGGTTGAATAAAGAGCATTCATAATCTTATAAAAAGTAAATTTGCAAATTAGCAAGCAGTGTATTTGTGATCACAAATACATTTTTTGCTTGTTAGAACTCCTCCCAATCCCTCAGAATCAATCAGAAATCTGATTGAGCCACGCCTTCATTACATGTCAGTGCTACACATTTAGTTCAATTTTCTTGCAATATACTTTACATCTCTTCAGGGCATTCCATCCCTAACAAACCACACGCCTACACAACACCTTCTGTACTATATCCACTAAAAGCAGTCGTACCATTTTTTCCTTTTCGCCGGCTTGTAAAATAGAACAATCATGGTAGAACTTATTAAATGCAGTCGCCAATGATATTACATACCTTGCCACTATAGATGGCTCATACTTTTCTGCGGCATTTATAACTGCATCCTCATAAGCTTCTAACACTTTTATCAAATTACATGATACATCATCCGATAATACCGCATAATCTATCTCTTTCACTTCTACAGGTTTCCCATATTTTCGCAACACACTTTTTGCACGGGCATACGTATACTGTGCATAAGGACCTGTCGTACCATCAAAATTCAGGACTTCCTTCCATGAGAAATCCACATTTTTGATTCGCTGATTGAATAAATCATGGAAGATTATTGCACCTACTCCAACCTTCTTCGCAGTTATTTCCTTGTCATCTAATGATGGATTCTTTTCCATAATTGCATTGTAAGCTCGCTCTATTGCTTCTTTCAAAATGTCTTCTGCATAAATGATATTTCCGCCTCGTGTGGAAAGCTTTTCTCCTGCCAAACTCACTAAACCATACGGAACATGAACCAATCCATCAGCCCAATCATAACCCATCACTTCAATCGCCTTGAAAATCTGTTTGAAATGAAGCGACTGTTCTAACCCGGTTACATATAAACATTTTTCAAAATGATATTGCTCTTTCCGGTACAATATTGCAGCAATATCCGGGAATGATAAATGGAACCTCCATCACTTTTTGTAATAAGACACGGAGGCATATTATACTCTTCCAAATCAATTACTTGTGCACCCTGGCTTTCAACCAATAGACCTTTTTTTTTAATTCATCAACTAACGCAGGCACCTTGTCACGATAGAAGCTCTCACCCAAATAAGAATCAAAGGATATTCCAAGTAAATCATAGATACGTTCAAACTCAACCATACTGATTTCTTTAAACCAATTCCAGATTTCCAACGCCTCCGGATCATTTTGTTCCATTTTTACAAACCATTGCCGTGCCTCTAAAATTAAATCTTCATTTTTCTCCGATTCCGTATTAAACTTCACATAAATACGCAGCAATTCTTCAATCCCTTTCTCTTTTACCAGTTCCTCGCTGCTCCATAACTTATATGCAACAATCAATTTACCAAACTGCGTTCCCCAATCACCCAAATGGTTGATACGAACCACATCATATCCTAATTTCTGATAAATCTTATACAGTGAATTTCCGATTACAGTAGTCCGCAAATGGCCTACATGAAAGTTCTTCGCAATATTGGGCGATGAATAGTCCATACAAATCGTTTTTCCCACACCACTTTGCGTTACACCATAATTTTCTGTCTGCGATTTTTCAATACACTTTTTAACAAACAAGTCACGTTTCAAATGAATATTGCCATATGCACCTACGTTCTCCGCTTTTTCAATCCCTAAAAAATTCTTTCTGTTCGTTCAGTTTTTCTACCAGTTCGGATGCAATCTGCATCGGATTCTTATGCATTTTCTTTGCCATCGCAAAACAAGGCAATGCTAAATCTCCCATTTTCTCCTCTGGTGGAATCTCCACCAGTTTCAACAACTCTTCTTCCGGCATTTCCACTAATACATCTGATAAATACTGACAAATTTTCTTTTTCATGGTAACCTCCATTGATTCTATTTATTTTCTTAATGGATAAAAAAGAACCGCAATGGAATTAGCCTTTTGCTAAATCTATTACGGTTCTGTATCTACAACATTTATAAACAGCAACCGCACAGAAACAAGACGTACATCTCTTGCAACCATGCGGAAAACGATGATTACAAGAGCTTACGTCTTCTTTCTCTGCGTCTTAAACTGTTAACATAAAATGTGTTCATATTTTTATCCTCTTTAATTGATAGTTAGGAATATATCACATAAAGTTTGACTTTGCAATACTTTTCATAAATTTGACTTGTAAGTCCAGGAAAAGCCACATTTCTGACATTATTCAACTACCCACAACCTTATCTCTCGTCCGTTCTATATTGTTACCTCCGCATGTACTGTGCTTTTCGAAATGCCGAACGCCTTCGCTGTCTGTCTGACCGTGGCGTTGTGGTCGATGATATAGCCTGCTATCCCAATAGCTCGTTCTTCAATATAGTCTTGCAAAGGAAAACCACTCAGGATACTTTTTACAGTGTATGAAAGTATCTGAGGGGTTATGCCCTAATTATGTTTATCTATTTATTTTATTCATTTTTCTAAGAATCGCCTGCCAATACATCCTATCCTTCAGCACCCTGATAACGGTTACCGTTGTGCCTTCAACCACAAAGAAAATCAAATATGTACTGTAGGGTTTGTAATAAATCTCTAATCCCTCAATATTATATCCTGTTTTCTCATACCCTTCGGCAAAAGGATCTAAAGCTTTAATTGCAGCCTTTATTTTCTTGGAAAATTTTTCCGCATATTCCTGTACATAAAAGTCTGCAATATATAAGTCTTCGTACTTTAATATCTTGCAAAGCATCCTTCGACAAGACAATTTTATATTTTTTAGGTTTATCCATATACTATATCTTGTCGATTTCCTCCCATGCTTCTTCAATGGTGTATACCTCACCATTTTCATACTCTGCACTCCTTTTGCCAACTCCTGATAGAGCGCATCGAAAGCATCTTTCTCCGTATAGTCATATGTGCGATTATTTACTGTTGTATCTACTGATGCTAATGGTGCCATGGTATCACTCCCTTCTGATTCTATTATATGTGACGTTTCCGATTTTATCAACCTATATCAGATTCTAAAAAGGCTAATTTCTCAGCCTTTTTCCTACTCTATCTCAACAACCACACTACTGTCGGTTTTATACATCCGTATGTACCGTGCTTTTTGCTGATGCCGAAGGCCTTGGCAGTCTGCCGCACCGTGGCGTTGTGGTCGATGATATAGCCCGCTATCCCTATAGCTCGTTCTTCAATATAGTCTTTCAAAGGAAAACCCCTCAGGATACTTTTTTACAGTGTATGAAAGTGTCTGAGGGATTATGCATCCTGACAATTAAGCCGCTATTTGACAATTATTTTGTTTCAAAATATAATAGTTGTACTTTGCAAGTATCCATTTTGAACATACGGGAGGTTTTTTTTGTGAAAGAGTCAAAGCTCCGGCTGCGTTCCGCCGGTTTACTTTCTGTTGCGGCAGGATTTATGTTGTTTCTTTATGCTCCATTGGAAATTTATTTTAATAACAAATATGAATTCTGGTTTGATTTTTATGATCTGATCCCGCTCTGTCTGTTGATGTTTGCGGTATCTACGGGTGTCAGCTTCCTGCTGGCTTTCATCGTTTCGAAGATAAATACCAGGCTATATCATGGATTTCTCACAGTTTATCTGATTGCGTTCCTCTGCACTTATATTCAGGGCAATTTCATGATAGGCAATCTGCCTCATCTGGATGGAAGTACGGTGGATTGGGCACAGTATTCCGGATTGCGTATCGGCTCCGTTGCTCTCTGGGTGGCAGTCGCGGTTCTGGTGATACTGACGGTGAAAAAGCTGTCGCTTACAAAGGTGGCAGATGCAGCAGGTGCTGTCAGCGGGCTGATCAGTCTGGTTCTGTTGGTGACTCTTGTAACGCTAGGGTTTACAAAACAGGGCCTGGAACACAAATTTTCTATGATCAACACCACCTATGGGGAACTGGAAATGTCTACCGATCAAAACCTTGTACTTCTGGTTCTGGACACAGTAGACGGAGACATCATGTCACAGGTGATCGAACACCATCCCGAATATAAGGAAACTCTTTCTGATTTTACTTATTATAATAATACGATGTCGGCCTATCCATTCACCGCATATTCAGTTCCTTACCTCTTCTCCGGCGAATGGTATGAGGATCGGGAAGAATTTATCGAATATGCAAAGAGAGTCTATCGGGAAGCTCCTTTCTTTGATGATCTGGAAGCCAGAGGATACCGCATGGGAATGTATGAGGAGGACGCTTACCGTCTGGAAGAAAGCATGTTCCGATTTGAAAATATGATCGACACGACCCCCACGATCTCTTCCATTGCACAATTTATGAAACTGGAAATCAAGCTGGTCGGATTCAAATACATGCCTTTTGATCTCAAGCGCTTCTGCCTCACCATCCCGGCGGAATTCAATTCACTGGAGAAGACCGATGATATCAGTGATTACGAACTCTTTTCTTCCGACAATCAGGCCTTCTATACCTACCTGAAAAAGACGCCGGTAACACTGACCGATGACAAATGCTTCAGATTCATCCATCTGGTAGGCGCCCACAGTCCCTGGCATCAGGATGCACAGATGAACGAGATTGAAAAACGGCACCTACGAACAAAGCATTGAAGCCAGCATGACAATCGTGGCTACGTATCTGCAAAAACTGAAAGACAGCGGTGTCTATGATAATACGGCCATTATGATCCTGTCGGACCACGGATACAACATTGAGGATGATGACAGTTCCGAGAAACGGCAGCATCCTATTCTGTTCGTAAAGGGTGTCGGTGAGCATTATGATGAGCTACAGATTTCCTCTGCTCCCATTTCCCAATCTGATTATCTGAAGCCTACACACGACTTTTGGATGGCAAACAGGGGGATGCCATCTTTGATTACAAGGAAGGAGATGCCAGAGAACGACGTTTCCTGTTCTATGATTACGATGAGCCCACTCATTTTTTTATGAGTATATGCAGACCGGATATGCCGGAGATGTAGACACGATGTACTTCACCGGTGTGGAAATCACACCATAATGGTCTCACTCCGAAATAATCACTTGCATTATCTTCTCTAAAAGGTATAATGTTTATAACAGCCTTGTTTTTAACAAATATTACACGTACATACGAGATGGAGGGTTCTTATGAAATTATCAAAAATCGAACAGGTAAACGAATTTCTTGCTATTGTTGACAGTTGTAAAGGGAGGTTACTTTAAGATCCGTAGACGGTGATATTTTTTAATCTGAAGAGCAAACTTTCCCAATATATTGCCATTGCTGCTTTGCTTGGTCAGCATGGTGATGAACTTGAGTTATTCTGCTCAGACAGCTCTGATGAGGGAAAATTCATGAATTTCCTGATGGAAAATCCCGGTGTACAATAGATCCACTTATAAATAATATACTATAATAACAAAAGCGCTCCCATTAACCGGGAGTGCTTTTGTTATTACTTTAAGATGTAGTTTCACAGCAGCTGCATTAATCTCCGGTTCTTGTGGTAGCAGAAGATCCGGTCAGACAGCATCTCTCCTTCTCCGTAGACGGCATTGATATGCTGTATAGAGGAACGGATCTCCTGTACACCGGTGCAGTCTATGGGATGCAGGATTGCTTCATGTACGCTTGGAAAGACTACATAGTAGTCCCCGCCCAGTTTCTCCGCCAGGATTGCTTTTACCCCGGGATAGAAAAAGGCCACAGCCCCATGGATTCTGGCGGTAGTGGTGAGGAGATATCCTCTCTGTCCTTCCCTGTGGTTCCAGGGGCTGATCCAGGTCTGATGTCCTTCCTCTTCCGGCAGCAGAATGCCTTCCTCATAGGGAAAAAACTTTCTCCTGTCATCTCCCAGAAACAATCTGGGCGGCATCTTGCGGCAGGTGTTCATCATGGCTTCCGTGATCAACTGGTCTTCCGTAAGCTTCCATGGCAGTACCATACCGCGGGACACCTGTATGGTCAGACTGCTTCCGGTCTTCTCACTGGTCAACAGATGCAGCACCAGCGCCACATCTCCAATCTTACGATAGATGGCATTGCCAAGCTCCTGCCTGCACCGTTCATAATTCACCGGACGCACGATCATATGCCTTCTGCAGACAGCATAGATCAGATTCTCCCCGGAGAGTACGATGTCCTCTTCTTCATCGTCCTCCGTCAGGCCCGCCGAGATCTCCGGTAAAATACTCTGCCATCCTTCCTGTCCGTATCGCTCATACAAGGGCCGTATCAGCCAGTGCTGTATATATTCTCTTTTCCACGCATCCATAATGCGCAGAGCATATCTTCACGTATCATGATCTGTTCTCTTCCATACATACACCGGTTCATAATATTCATGATATGAACCGCCATCGGATCACCGCATACCATGTGCCGTTCCAGCAGGCGTATGGTCTTGCCCCGTGCCGTTTCCATGTTCTGCACATTCCAACGCAATTCCTTCTTAAATTCTTCGTATGTCATTGATCCCCCATTATTTTCTCCCTGCAAAAGCAGAGAACTGATCCGTAAATTTGCGTACAAAAAAATAAAAGGTACTATTAAAAAATCGTTGGAAATCCCGGCCGAACGGCCTATTTAGAATTCTTATTTCAGAGATTTACAGTTTCCGAAACCATCCGGATTTCGGATAACTCCACCCTATCATAGATAGATTGCTTTGTCTATATGCGATTTCACCAAGGATATCTTTTGTCAAATTTCACGAAAAAATAATTTCAAAAGAAAAAAAGTCCCCTGTTTTCCGCAAAAACAGGGACTTTACAAATGTCAAATATGAAATTACACAACGCGTCGTACTGCCAGGATCGGACGGTAATTGGCATTGCTGATCTTGATACCAGTACGCTGTGTGCTGGCATGCACGATCAGCCCGCCGCCAATATACATAGCCACATGACCGTCATAACAGATCAGATCTCCCGGCTGTGCATTGCTGTAGTCCACACCGGTACCGCAGCTTCTCTGCTCATAGGACGTACGGGGAATGCTGTAACCGAAATCACTGTAGACGCGGAAGGTAAATCCGGAACAATCCGCACCATTCGTCAGGCTGGTACCGCCCGCCACATACGGATTACCTATGTACTGACAGGCATATTTTGCAAGACGCTTTCCCATATCACTGCCGGAGGCACTTTCGATGACTGAGGTATAATTGGTCGTTGCATAAGTGCCGGTGGCTGCGGCAGTATTTCCCTGCTGTGCCTTCGCCTGCAGCTGTTTTAACTGTTTTTGTTCCTGTTGCAACAGTGCCTTCGCTACGGAAGCCTCCTGCTTTGCCTTCTTGATCTCCGCATCATAGTTGGCGGATTCCTGCTTTTTCTTGGCCAGCATCACATCCAGTTCCGATTTCTGGTTCTCCAGATCCGCCTTATCGGCTTCCAGCTGAGCCTTATCGACCTGCAGCTGGGTCTTCTCTTCTTCCAGCTGGTTCCACAGCGCCAGTACCTGTTCCTTGGTCTCCTCGTATTCCTGCAGTTTCTGACGGTCATACTCGTAAACGCTCTCCACGAAGTCCATCCGGTTCAGCATACCACTCAGGCCACCGCCCTGTAACAGAAGGTTCACATAATTCTCCGAAGAATCATTTTCATACATCATGCGCATCCGACTGACCATATCGTCATGCTGCTGTTCTTCCTGCGCCTTGGCAATATTGTACTCTTCCTGGGTCTGATCAATCTGGATCTGCTTGTCGGCAAGTTCCGTTTCCTTCGCTGCGATCTCATCTTCCTTCATGCCGATACTGGTCATGGTGTTGATGATCTCCGCATTCAGGTCATCAATCTTCTCCTGCACCAGATCCTGTTCATCCTGCAGGGAATTGATCTGGCTGTTGATATTGTTCAGCTGGTTCTGATGTTCTTTAATGTTGTTCTGCAGATCACTCATGGAAGGGGCTGCCTGTACCGTCTCCGCGGGAGATTCCAAGACAGAGCCGGTGGCTGTAAGCGTCACCGCTGCCAGAAGAAAATAACATAAAAACTTTC
>VOFH01003718.1_pt1 | contig 18603 bp, 24 predicted proteins | sample 5384091 | NCBI WGS metagenome assembly VOFH01 (sample SAMN12384727, study PRJNA508395) | human gut metagenome | isolation source: healthy gut G | host: Homo sapiens
TTGGATGGATATTGATCATTTATTGTTATTTTCGTATATTCTCCAAAAATGTATCTAAACGATATGCGGAAAATCAGAAGTATCTTGCAAAGACATACAGGATTAGGACTTATATTCAGCAGCAGAAGAACAGTCTGGCGCAAAGAAAGGCATATCATATTTATAAATGTCCAAAAGCAGAAGATCCGTATTCCGGAAAGGAAAGGGAAAGATTGAGATTCGCTGTCCGAAATGTGGAACAACATTTATTAAGAAGAGTTGACAGGTTTACTGGAGACGAGCATCTGTTATGATATGCAGGTGGTCGCACATCAAAAATAGAACTGTTTGTTAGAATAAATGCAAGAGAAAGAACGAGGAAATAGGAAGGATGTCAGATCCATACAGTATATTAGGTGTAGACAGGAATGCTACGGATGAGGATGTGAAGAGGGCTTATCGAAAGCTGAGCAGACAATATCATCCGGATGCGAATATCAATAATCACGAAGAAAGATGAGGCTGAGGCGAAGTTTAAGGAAGTGCGGAGCAGGCTTATCAGCAGATTATGGATGAACGCGAAAAAGGATATACTTCCGGATATGGTTCGAGTGATGGTTCAGGTTATGGAGGTTACGACCCGTTTGGAGGATTCGGCGGTTTTGGTTCTTATGGATATGGTTCAGCAGGAAGTACGGGGAGAACTTCCGATGAGTGAGGAAGATGCACATCTGAATGCGGCAGCTAATTACATACGAAGCGGACATTATAAAGAGGTCTTAACGTACTTGACGGAATCAGTCAGCATAGTGCAAGATGGTATTTCTACAGCGCATCGGCGAATTCCGGATTAGGAAATAACGTGACTGCATTGAACATGCGAGAGAAGCAGTTCGTCTGGAACCACAGAATATGCAGTATCAGATGTTACTTCAACAGCTGGAAGGTGGCGGAAACGGTATCAGACAAGACAGACGATGTACGGATATCCGGGAACCTATAATAGTAGCTGGTGTGTAAAACTATGTATTGCCAATCTGATGTGCAATATTTGCTGTAACAGTGGTGGACTGTGCCTGGGAGGCGGTCCGGGTGGCGGAACATTTATGTAAGAGGAATAGAAGAGGAGAACCGAGAATGTTAACACAGTTTTCGAGAACAGAACTGCTTTTAGGCAAGGAAGCAATGAACAAGCTGGAAGATGCCCGCGTTGCAGTATTTGGTATCGGTGGTGTCGGTGGATACGTGTGTGTGAAGCTCTTGCAAGAAGCGGAGTTATTGGAAAGCTTGATCCTGATATAATGATAAAGTCTGATATGAGTAATCTGGGAACCGACAGATTATTGCAACGAGAAAGACGGTTGGTCAATATAAAACAGAAGTGATGAAGGACAGGATTTGATATTAATCCCTGAGGCGAAAGTGAACATTCACAATTGTTTTTTCTGCCGGATAATGCAGATGAATTTCCTTTTGAAGAATATGACTATGTTGTGGATGCGGTAGATACAGTGACAGCTAAAATTGCTTTAGTTATGAAATGTAAAGAATTGGATATACCGATCATCAGCAGCATGGGGCGATGGGAATAAGCTTGATGCAAGTGCGTTTCGTGTGACGGATATTTATAAGACTAAGGTATGCCCACTTGCGAAGGTAATGCGACGAGAATTAAAGAAACGCGGCGTTAAGAAACTGAAAGTTGTATATTCAGAAGAAGAGCCGATCCGTCCATTGGAAGATACTTCAGATAATTGCAATGGAGAGGAAACTTGTCAGGAAAATCTGGAATATTAAAGGCTGCAAAACGCAGATCCACTCCGTGGCAGTGTGGCATTTGTGCCATCAGTGGCAGGGTTGACATTGCAGGTGAAGTGATTAAAGATTTGGCAGGAATTAAGAAAAATAGGATAACGGGGAAAAATGGGTATTTCAATAGAAGAACTCCGCAAGCTGGAGAAAGATAGTTATCAGATCCTGGATATCTGGGATATCAGAAATCACATGGAGAATTCCGGCGATTGCGGTTGCAGATGCAAGATTTCACATGGGGCTGATTGATACGATGAAGCAAAAAGAGGCGGAGGATGAGAAGAAGTGAACTTCGCAAAAGAGGTAGAGCAGAGTTTAAGGAAGAAGTTCAGAAAAAACATCTGGTGCAAGTTTACCAAGGCGATCAATGAGTATGAGCTGGTAAAACCGGGAGACAGAATTGCAGTCTGCATCTCCGGTGGAAAAGATTCCATGCTGATGGCAAAAGCTTTTTCAGGAATTAAAGCGTCATAATAAATTTGATTTTGAAGTGAAATTCCTTGTGATGGATCCGGGATACAGTCCGGCAAACCGACAGGTAATCGAGGAAAATGCGAAAAGACTGGAGATTCCGATCGAGATTTTTGAGTCAGATATTTTGAATCTGTATACAATGTAGAAAAAATCCCCATGTTATTTATGTGCAAGAATGAGGCGTGGTTATCTTTACAGAGACAAAATAGTCGTTGTCGAAAGGATGTGGACATATGGTGAGAATACGAAGACTCAGAAAAAGAGCTGGTTTAAAGGGCTTCAGGCGGAGTTCAAGAAGGTTATCTGGCCAGACAAGAACACTCTTACAAAGCAGACGACGGCAGTTGTTGCTGTTTCCGTAATTTTGGGAGCGTTGATCGCAGTAATCGACGCAGCACTGAAATACGGAATTGACTTTTTAGTGAAATAGTTGACCGCAGCAGAAAGGTGATTTTATGTCAGAGGCAAAATGGTACGTCGTTCATACCTATTCAGGGTATGAGAACAAAGTAAAAGCGAACATTGATAAGACGATTGAGAATCGTCACCTGGAAGATCAGATTCTGGAAGTCAGAGTTCCTCTCGAGGAAGTCACAGAACTCCGCAACGGAGTTGAAAAGGCAGTGCAGAGAAAGATGTTTCCTGGATATGTTATGATCCACATGATTATGAATGATGACACCTGGTATGTCGTAAGAAACACAAGAGGTGTTACAGGATTCGTCGGACCTGGATCCAAGCCGGTACCACTTGATGAGAGTGAGATGGAGAACCTTGGAATCAACAAAGAAGATGTGATCATGGATCTGGCAGTCGGAGATGTTGTTACCGTTCTCAGCGGTGCATGGGAAGGAACAGTTGGAGCTGTTCAGACAATCAACGAACAGAAGAAGAGTCTGACAATCAATGTTGAGCTGTTTGGCCGAGAAACTCCGGTTGAACTTGGTTTTTCAGAAGTGAAGAAAATGGATTAAAATTGCGTGGGAGGGATGAGAATCCCGCCAATACCACAAGGAGGTAATTTGAAATGGCAAAAAAGTAGAAGGATATATCAAATTACAGATTCCGGCTGGAAAGGCAACTCCGGCACCACCGGTTGGTCCTGCACTTGGACAGCACGGTGTAAACATTGTACAGTTCACAAAAGAGTTCAATGCAAGAACAGCAGATCAGGGAGATCTTATCATCCCTGTAGTAATCACTGTTTACGCAGACAGAAGTTTCAGCTTCATCACAAAGACACCACCGGCAGCAGTTCTTATTAAGAAAGCTTGTAAGATTCAGTCCGGTTCTGGTGTACCGAACAAGACAAAAGTTGCTACAATCACAAAAGCTCAGATTCGGGAGATCGCTGAAATGAAAATGCAAGACCTGAACGCAGCTACAGTAGAGGCTGCTGAGAGCATGATCGCTGGAACATGCCGTTCCATGGGTGGTTGTAGAGGAGTAGAATACAGGAGAAGATGCCTGCGGGCATTGAATCAGATGTAACTACTTATTGCAGGATTCTTCCAGCCGACCTTTTCCGGTGTCCTCGGGGGAGAGAGTGCTGAAGAATCGATTGTTTAGTAAATTCATGTAAAGTGGGAGGGGCAAGTTCCGCCAATACCACAAGGAGGTTATTGTAAAATGAAACGAGGAAAAAATATATCGAAGCTGCAAAACTGATCGAAAGAGGAAATCTCTATGATCCTGCAGAAGCAGTAGCATTAGTAAAGAAATCAGCAACAGCAAAGTTTGACGAGACAATCGAGGCTCATATCAGAACAGGTTGTGACGGACGTCACGCTGATCAGCAGATCCGTGGTGCTGTAGTTCTTCCGCACGGAACAGGAAAGAAAGTTCGTATCCTTGTATTCGCAAAGGATGCAAAGGCAGAAGAAGCAAAAGCAGCAGGAGCTGATTTTGTAGGCGGAGACGAGCTTATCCCGAAGATCCAGAATGAAGGATGGCTTGACTTTGATGTTGTAGTTGCTACACCGGACATGATGGGTGTTGTTGGACGTCTTGGACGTGTACTCGGACCTAAGGGTCTTATGCCAAACCCGAAGGCTGGTACAGTAACAATGGACGTTACAAAAGCAATCAACGATATCAAGGCTGGTAAGATTGAGTACAGATTGGACAAGACAAATATTATCCACGTTCCGGTTGGAAAAGCATCCTTTACAGAGGAGCAGTTAGCGGACAACTTCCAGACGCTTATCGATGCAATCAACAAAGTAAGACCTGCAGCCGTTAAAGGTCAGTACCTGAAGAGTGTAACTCTTACATCTACAATGGGACCTGGCGTAAAGGTTAATCCAATGAAGCTTGCATAATAAAATAACGGTCTTCAAAGACAGTTTATAAGAAAGAGGCTGTATGCCGGAGATTCTCCGACGTACAGTCTCTTTTTCCGGATAAAGATAGTTTCCTTATCCGGTAAACGGAAGAATGAATATTCCACTGAATCCTTGTCTCCTGCTATATTGTACGGAAGGACAATATAGCGGAACATCATGAAAACAAAAAGAAAACAACAAAAAAATAACAGAAAACAAGAAAAAATGCTTGACAGCCAGGGAACCATGTGTTAATATACACTAGCAACTGCCGAAGACAGTAGGTGCTGAAAAGCGTAAGTTATGAACGCCTACCGAGGAAGAATGAATTTTTACATCTGTATGAATTTATGTGCTTTCGTGTCTTTGGATACGAAACTTTTTAAGTTTCAGCAGAATTTCTGCTGAGAACTTTGGCAGTACACGAATAATATAAGGAGGTGTACCGAAAAGTGGCAAAGGTTGAAGTAAAACAGCCAATCGTTGACAAGATTGCAGAAGAGATTAAAGACGCCCAGTCAGTAGTTCTTGTTGACCACCGTGGACTTACAGTTGCTCAGGATACAGAGCTTCGTAAAGCAGCTTAGAGAAGCTGGTGTGATCTACAAAGTTTACAAGAACACAATGATGAAGAGAGCTTTCGAGGGTACTGAATTTGCAGCCCTTGATGGATGTTTGGAAGGACCTAGTGCTATCGCAATTTCTAAAGATGACGCAACAGCACCGGCAAGAATCCTTTACAAATTTGCACAGGATGCTCCGGCACTTGAACTTAAGGGTGGTGTAGTTGAAGGAACAGCATATGATGTAGCAGGTATTTCTGAACTTGCTAAGATCCCTTCAAGAGACGAACTCCTTTCCAAGTTGCTTGGAAGCCTGCAGTCACCTATTACAAACTTTGCTCGTGTTATCAAACAGATCGCAGAGCAGGGTGGAGAAGCGGCTCCAGCAGAGGAAGCAGCAGCAGAGGAGACAGCAGAGACACCTGCAGAGTAATCTGCATGGAAAGCTGCATCTGGAGACAGGCAGCAGGATGAGCGGAAGCTCACTAAGATCAAAAAAGATTGAAAGGAAATATGGAGGATATTTAAAATGGCTAAATTGACAACAGCTGAAATGATCGAAGCGATCAAAGAGTTATCAGTATTAGAGTTAAACGAGCTTGTTAAAAGCTTGTGAAGAAGAGTTCGGCGTATCTGCAGCAGCAGGCGTTGTAGTTGCAGCAGCAGCTGACGGGTGCAGGAGCAGCAGAGAAAGATGAGTTCGACGTAGAGCTTACATCTGCTGGAGCATCTAAAGTAAAAGTTATCAAGGCTGTTCGTGAGATCACAGGTCTTGGACTTAAAGAAGCTAAAGAGCTTGTAGACGGAGCCCGAAGGTAGTTAAAGAGGCAGTTTCAAAGCAGAGGCTGAGGAGATCAAAACTAAACTTGAGGAGCAGGGAGCAGAAGTTACTCTGAAATAATTTTCCTGAATATAAGTTTATTCCGACCGCAGAAGATGATATGCTTCTGCGGTCTTTTTGCGAAAGAGGCGTTAGAAATGGATGCAGTTGAGTTGACGAGAGCTGATTAAGATAGAAAGTACGGATCCGGGAAGCTGGGAAACCGAGATTGGTGAATATATCTGCGACTATTTGAAAGAGAGTGGAGCAGATACAGAGACTTACGAAGTAGAGCCGGGAAGAAAAATTGTAAAGGTGTTGTGAAAGGTGCGAAAGCGCATCCGGCACTGGTGTTTATCTGTCACATGGATACGGTTGTTAAGGGCGAAGGATGGACAAAGAATGCATTCGACGCAGAAGTTTCAGATGGGAAAATCTGGGGACGAGGAGCTTGTGATATGAAGTCAGGACTTGCAAGTGCGTTGACAGCATTTGCATGGGAGGTGGCAAAATCACAGAAAGAGAATGCTGAGGATATAGAAAAACTTCCGGGAACATTAGTCTTTATCGGAACTGTAGACGAGGAAGCAGATATGAAAGGGTCAGAAGCAGCAGTGCAACAAGGATGGATTCAGAAGGAAGACTGGGTTCTTGATATGGAACCGACTTCGGAATGATTCAGATGGCTCACAAAGGGAGAACCTGGTTTGAACTTTAATGTGGAAGGTATTACTGCACATGCGAGTATGCCGGAGCTCAAGGGGGCAGATGCAATCGCCGGAATCGCATTTATGATCGCAGAGATCCGAAAAAGCGATGGCAAAAAAGTACCGACACATGAAGAACTTGGAAAGTCTACGGTTACATTTGGACAGATTTCCGGAGGATACAGTCCGTATGTAGTATCAGATCACAGGCCAAACCTTATAGAAGTTCAGAAAGACTCCTATAAGTGGTTTTGGACGAAGGCTTAAAAGAAGTTTTCGATGATATCTCTCCGATCGCTGATTACAGCGGTCATCTGAGTCTGGAGTTTGTGGATTTTACATTATGCGAAGATGATGTAAAGTACACAATCCCTGAGTGCAAAGAAAGAGACGCAACATATGCCGCACCTTTAAAGGTAAAGGTAAGACTTCACAACAAAGAAACTGATGAAATCAACGAGCATGAAATTTTCATGGGCGACCTTCCTTTGATGACTGAAACTGGAACTTTCGTAATCAATGGTGCAGAGCGAGTAATTGTCAGCCAGTTGGTTCGTTCCCCTGGTATCTATTATGGTATCGCTCACGATAAAGTGGGTAAACAATTGTATTCTTGTACTGTAATTCCAAACCGTGGAGCTTGGTTAGAGTATGAAACAGACTCCAATGACGTATTTTACGTTCGTGTAGATAGAACCAGAAAAGTGCCGATCACAGTATTGATCCGTGCGCTTGGTGTTGGAAGCAACCAGGAAATCATTGATTTATTTGGTGAGGAACCTAAGATCGTTGCAAGTTTTGGCAAGGATGTTGCTACAAATTACGAAGAAGGACTTCTTGAATTATATAAGAAAATCAGACCAGGCGAGCCGCTTTCAGTAGAAAGTGCGGAGAGCCTTATTAATGCTATGTTCTTTGACCCAAGAAGATATGATCTTGCAAAGGTAGGACGTTATAAGTTCAATAAGAAGTTAGCATTAAAGAACCGTATCAACGGACATGTTCTTGCAGAAGATGTTGTTGATGTGACAACTGGTGAGATCATTGCAGAAGCAGGTACAGAAGTAACCCGTTCTTTAGCTGATGATATCCAGAATGCAGCAGTTCCATATGTATGGATTCAGACTGAGACAAGAAACGTAAAAGTTCTTTCTTCTATGATGGTAGATTTAAGACATTACGTTGACTGCGATCCAAAGGAACTTGGCATTACAGAATTAGTTTACTACCCAATTCTTGCACAGTTAATGGAAGAAAATCCGGATGTGGAAGATTTAAAAGAAGCAATTAAGAAAAATGTACATGATCTGATTCCAAAGCATATTACCAAGGATGATATTTTTGCATCCATCAATTACAACATGCATCTGGAGTATGGTATTGGTCATGATGACGATATCGACCATTTGGGTAACAGACGTATCCGTGCGGTTGGCGAATTATTACAGAACCAGTACAGAATCGGACTTTCCAGATTAGAGAGAGTTGTCCGTGAAAGAATGACGACACTTGACCTGGATGGTATTTTCCACAGAGTTTAATTAACATCAAACCGGTAACTGCAGCAGTGAAAGAGTTCTTCGGTTCTTCCCAGCTGTCTCAGTTCATGGATCAGAACAACCCTCTTGGTGAGCTGACTCACAAGAGACGTTTATCTGCATTGGGACCTGGTGGTTTGTCCAGAGACCGTGCCGGATTCGAGGTTCGAGACGTTCATTATTCTCACTATGGACGTATGTGTCCAATTGAGACGCCTGAAGGTCCTAACATCGGTCTGATCAACTCACTGGCAAGTTATGCGCGTATTAATGAGTATGGTTTCATTGAAGCTCCATACCGTAAGATTGATAAATCAGATCCAAAGAATCCTCGTGTCACGGATGAAGTAGTCTACATGACAGCGGATGAAGAGGATAATTACCATGTAGCACAGGCGAACGAGGCACTTGATGCAGAGGGACATTTTGTTCGTAATTCTGTATCTGGTCGTTATCTGGATGAGACACAGGAATATGAGAAGACCATGTTTGATTACATGGACGTATCTCCTAAGATGGTATTCTCTGTTGCGACTGCATTAATTCCGTTCTTACAGAACGATGATGCGAACCGTGCGCTGATGGGATCAAACATGCAGCGTCAGGCAGTACCTCTTCTTACAACAGAAGCTCCTGTTGTTGGTACAGGTATGGAGACAAAAGCGGCCGTTGACTCAGGTGTCTGCGTTGTTGCAAAAAAAGCAGGTACAATTGAAAGCTCTGAGTCCAATCAGATCATTGTAAAAAATGATGATGGAACAAGAGATGTATACAAACTTACAAAGTTTTCAAGAAGTAACCAGTCAAACTGCTACAATCAGAGACCAATCGTATTCAAGGGTGACCATGTAGAGGTTGGTGAGGTTATCGCAGACGGACCATCTACTTCTAACGGAGAACTTGGACTTGGTAAGAACCCATTGATCGGATTTATGACCTGGGAAGGTTATAACTACGAGGATGCTGTTCTTTTAAGTGAGAGACTTGTACAGGATGATGTTTATACATCCATCCATATTGAAGAATATGAAGCAGAAGCACGTGACACTAAATTAGGACCGGAGGAGATTACTCGTGACGTTCCAGGTGTCGGTGATGATGCATTAAAAGACCTTGATGAAAGAGGTATTATCCGTATCGGTGCAGAGGTTCGTGCCGGTGATATCTTAGTCGGAAAAGTTACTCCTAAGGGAGAGACAGAACTGACAGCAGAAGAGAGACTTCTCCGTGCAATTTTTGGTGAGAAGGCAAGAGAAGTACGTGATACTTCCTTAAAAGTTCCTCACGGCGAATATGGTATCGTTGTGGAAGCCAAAGTATTTACAAGAGAAAATGGAGATGAGTTATCTCCAGGAGTAAACCAGGCAGTCCGCATTTACATTGCACAGAAGAGAAAAATCTCTGTCGGTGATAAGATGGCCGGCCGTCATGGTAACAAGGGTGTCGTTTCCCGTGTATTACCTGTAGAAGATATGCCATTCCTTCCAAATGGTCGTCCTCTTGATATCGTATTGAATCCATTAGGTGTACCTTCCCGTATGAATATCGGTCAGGTCCTTGAGATTCACCTGAGTCTTGCTGCAAAAGCATTGGGATTCAATATTGCAACACCAGTATTTGATGGTGCAAAGGAAATTGATATCCAGGATACACTGGAATTGGCTAATGATTATGTAAACTTCGAATGGGAAGATTTTGAAGCAAAATACAAAGATGTACTTGGCGAAGAAGTTATGAAGTACTTATGGGACAACAGAGACCACAGAGCACTGTGGAAAGGTGTTCCAATTTCCCGTGATGGAAAAGTTCAGCTGCGTGATGGACGTACCGGAGAACCATTTGATTCACCTGTAACAATCGGACACATGCATTACCTGAAACTGCACCACCTGGTAGATGATAAGATCCATGCACGTTCTACTGGTCCTTACTCTTTAGTTACCCAGCAGCCACTTGGTGGTAAAGCGCAGTTCGGTGGACAGCGTTTCGGTGAGATGGAGGTTTGGGCACTGGAAGCTTACGGTGCAGCATATACCTTACAGGAAATCCTTACAGTGAAGTCTGATGACGTTGTAGAACGTGTTAAGACTTATGAGGCAATTATCAAAGGTGATAATATTCCTGAACCGGGAATTCCAGAATCATTCAAGGTATTACTGAAAGAGTTACAGTCCTTAGGACTTGATGTCACAGTATTAGATGACGAAGGAAATGAAGTTGAATTAATGGAAACAAGTGAGTACGGTAACACCGACCTGAACTCCATTATTTCAGGCGATAAAGATTTCGCTTTTGAAGACAGTGAATCATTCTCCAAGATGGGATTCACAAAGAAAGAATTTGATTCTGAAAACGAAGAACTTGTTGACGTAGAAGAAGAGGAAGACACCGATGCAGATGATGACTCTGATTTTTACGATGATATGCCGGAAGACAATTTCGAAGAGTAAATAATCAATAAGCATTTAAGGTCTGTGCATCCGCACAGACCGATAAAGAGAGTCGATTCTGTAAAGTAGAGAAAGGGAGTGTCATAGATGCCAGAAACAACAAATAAAGAGGCAATTAACCAGTCTGTTTCATTTGATGCCATCCGTATTGGTTTAGCATCCCCGGAAAAGATCAGAGAATGGTCCCGCGGTGAAGTTAAAAAACCGGAAACAATCAACTATAGAACATTGAAACCGGAAAAAGATGGTCTTTTCTGTGAGAAGATTTTTGGACCTAGCAAAGACTGGGAATGTCATTGCGGTAAATATAAGAAAATTCGTTACAAGGGCGTTGTCTGCGACCGTTGTGGCGTTGAGATCACAAAATCCAGCGTTCGTAGAGAGCGTATGGGACACATCGAGCTTGCTGCACCTGTATCCCATATCTGGTACTTCAAAGGAATTCCATCGCGTATGGGATTGATCCTTGACTTATCTCCAAGAACATTGGAGAAAGTTTTATACTTTGCTTCTTACATCGTATTGGATGCAGGCAATACTGCATTACAGTACAAACAGGTACTTTCCGAAGGAGAATACCAGGATGCAAGAGAACAGTACGGCAATGCATTCCGTGTAGGAATGGGTGCTGAGGCAATTCAGGAATTATTACAGGCGATTGATCTGGAAAAAGATTCTGCTGAATTAAAAGCAGAGTTAGAAGATGCAACTGGTCAGAAACGTGCCAGAATCATTAAGAGACTGGAAGTTGTAGAAGCATTCCGTGAATCTGGAAACAAACCAGAATGGATGATCATGACCGTTGTACCGGTTATCCCACCAGATCTTCGTCCAATGGTTCAGTTGGATGGTGGACGTTTTGCTACCTCTGATTTGAATGATTTATATAGAAGAATTATCAACAGAAATAACCGTTTGAGAAGACTTCTTGAGTTAGGAGCTCCTGATATCATCGTTCGTAACGAGAAACGTATGTTGCAGGAAGCTGTTGATGCCCTGATCGATAACGGTCGTCGTGGACGTCCGGTTACAGGACCAGGAAACAGAGCATTAAAATCCTTATCCGATATGTTAAAAGGTAAATCCGGTCGTTTCAGACAGAACTTACTTGGTAAACGTGTTGACTATTCAGGACGTTCCGTTATCTGTGTTGAGCCAAAATTAAAGATTTATCAGTGTGGTCTTCCAAAAGAGATGGCAATTGAATTATTCAAACCTTTCGTTATGAAAGAACTTGTTGCCAACGGATCTGCACACAACATCAAGAGTGCTAAGAAAATGGTCGAGAGACTCCAGACAGAAGTCTGGGATGTCTTAGAAGACGTTATCAAAGAGCATCCGGTTATGTTAAACCGTGCTCCTACACTGCATAGATTAGGTATTCAGGCATTCGAGCCAATCTTAGTAGAAGGTAAAGCAATCAAGTTACATCCATTGGTATGTACCGCGTTCAACGCCGACTTCGATGGTGACCAGATGGCTGTACATCTTCCATTATCTGTAGAGGCTCAGGCTGAGTGTAGATTTATGCTTCTCTCACCGAACAACCTGTTAAAACCATCTGACGGTGGTCTTGTAGCAGTTCCTTCACAGGATATGGTCCTTGGTATCTACTACTTAACACAGGAGAGACCGGGAGCTAAGGGAGAGGGCAAGATCTTCAAGAGTGTCAACGAAGCAATCCTTGCATACGAGAACGGAGCAGTAACACTTCACTCCAGAATCAAAGTCCGTATGACAAAGACAATGCCGGATGGAAAAGAAATCACAGGAGTTGTTGAGTCCACATTAGGACGTTTCATCTTCAATGAGATCATTCCTCAGGATTTAGGATTTGTTGACAGAAGCATTCCTGGCAATGAATTAAAACTGGAAGTAGATTTCCTTGTTGCCAAGAAACAGAACAAACAGATTCTTGAAAAAGTAATCAATATCCATGGTGCTACCAAGACAGCAGAAGTTCTGGATGCTGTAAAAGCTATGGGTTACAAATATTCCACAAGAGCAGCGATGACCGTATCCATTTCCGATATGACGGTTCCACCAGAGAAACCTGCAATGATCAAAGCAGCTCAGGATACAGTAGACAGAATTACAAAACAGTACAAACGTGGTCTTATTACAGAGGAAGAACGTTACAAAGAAGTTGTTGAGACATGGAAAGAGACCGATGATGAGCTTACAAAAGTGCTTCTGGAAGGTCTTGATAAATACAACAACATCTTCATGATGGCGGATTCCGGAGCCCGTGGTTCTGATAAACAGATCAAACAGCTTGCAGGTATGCGTGGTTTGATGGCTGATACAACCGGTAGAACAATCGAGCTGCCTATCAAATCCAACTTCCGTGATGGTCTTGATGTATTGGAGTACTTCATGTCTGCGCATGGAGCACGAAAAGGTATGTCCGATACAGCGCTTCGTACAGCCGATTCCGGATACCTTACGAGACGTCTTGTAGACGTATCACAGCATATGATCGTTCGTGAATCTGACTGCTGTGAAGGCAAGAACAGAGAAATCCCTGGTATGTGGGTAACTGCATTCATGGATGGAAAAGAAGAGATAGAAAGTCTTCAGGAGCGTATTACAGGACGTTTCTCCTGCAATACAATTTGTGATAAAGATGGCAATGTCATTGTAAAGGCAAACCATATGATCACACCAAAACGTGCAGCAGAAGTTATGAGCCGTGGTGTTGATGAGAATGGCAATCCAATCGAGAAAGTGAAGATCCGTACCGTATTATCCTGCCGCTCCCATATGGGTGTCTGTGCAAAATGTTATGGTGCAAACATGGCAACCGGTGAGGCCGTTCAGGTTGGTGAGGCTGTTGGTATCATTGCTGCTCAGTCTATCGGTGAGCCGGGTACACAGCTTACCATGCGTACTTTCCATACAGGTGGTGTTGCCGGTACCGATATCACACAGGGTCTTCCTCGTGTCGAAGAAATTTTCGAGGCAAGAAAACCGAAGGGACTTGCCATTATTACAGAATTTGGTGGCGTAGCTAACATCAAAGATACTAAGAAGAAACGTGAGATCATTGTTACAAACAATGAGACTGGTGAATCTAAGGCATACTTAATCCCTTACGGTTCCAGAATCAAAGTAATGGACGGCGCAGTGCTTGAAGCTGGTGACGAGCTGACCGAAGGTTCTGTAAATCCACATGACATCTTAAAGATCAAAGGTGTCCGTGCTGTTCAGGATTACATGCTTCGTGAAGTACAGCGTGTATACCGTTTACAGGGTGTTGAGATCAACGACAAACATATTGAGTTGATCGTCAGACGGAAGTTCTCTTATGCTGACGGCTTTCATAAAGGAATGGCATAATAACGTTAATACGGCGTCCCTTACCACCTACAGCAGCAATGATTCTCTTTAAGTTCTGAAATGGTCATCCGGTGACATATGGTTTGTGTTTCCTGTCAGAGAATAAGTAACATTATAATTACATACATCGACCATCAGGTATATATCCTTTCCACGTACGGATTCTCCAAGGATACCTTTGGCTTCACCAGAACCGAAACGCGGTACGCTGGCATTAATCAGATAATTCTTTCTCATATCCGGAGAAAGCAACATCATTCTTGTGCTCGATGAGCGCTTTCGCGGCGCCATTTAACAAGGTAATCATTTACCTTATTTCCAAGCTCTTCACAGCCAGTAAAGGAATGATTCCAAGGCTTCCTACTGGTATGTTCTCCAAGATTGTTCTGAACGACTTAACATGAGTCATAATCCTCCTAATGTTCTAACTTTTTTTAATACGTATATCATCACCGACTATTTTCAACAGACTATATCTGCTTGTAATTCTGGAGAAAGAACGCTCAGTATAAAGATCAGCGAGCGACTCCAAAGAAAGGTTTGTTGAAATAATCGTTGATTTCCTATGCAGCAGCCTTTCATTGATACAAGTAAAAACTGTGATGCAATAAAGGCGTTTGTGTACTCTGTACCAAGATCATCAATAATAAGCAGATCACAGTCAAAAATGTATTCACACATGTTATGTGCATCAATGTCATTTTTGTCAAATGCATTCTTGGCAAGAGTATTGAAAAAGCTGTGGAGCAGAAAAATACAAAACAGAATATTCTCTGTTCATAATCTCTTTTGCGATACAGGTGGAGAGAAAGGTTTTCCCAACACCGACATCTCCATAAAGAAAAGAGATTGTTAAACTCTGTACCAAAGCTGTCGATAAAATGATGGCAGATGCGCAAAGTATCTTCCATCATGGAACGAGAAGAACGTCCTTTCGTTTTCTTATCGTAATGTGAAACCGGATAATAGTCAAGTCTGAAATTGCTAAAATCTGCTTCTACAGGGAATTTTTTAATATTTGACTGGTCATAAAGCAATCCAATGATCGCTTTTTGAAACAATGGCATTTTTTATTACCAATGTACCCAGTGTCTTTACAATCCGGACAGTCGTAAACCGGCTCCAGATAATCTTCTGGGAAGCCGGCTGATTTGAGCAGATGAATCTTACGATTACGTAATTCTGCAAGATCTTTCTTTAAAGCATCAACTGCACTGGTATCTCCATCAAGTAGTTTCTTTCCATACTGAATAGACAGTGAGGCAATGGAGTCATCAAAGTGCTTTGAATTCAGGGAGCTTTTTTATAGACTTCTTCATACAGCCACCTGAATGTCATGGCTATGTAATTGTTTTTGCTCATATTTACGCATGATTGCATGGTACTGTGAATTTTTAATCCCATGAAAAGACTCCTTTTAAATTCTCTTAAAATAATTGATCTTCTAAACTATTGTTTTTTCATTAGTTGCTTTTAAAAGCTGCTCTTCCAGAGAATCCATGTCGTAGGAACGTCTCTCAAAATTATTCAGATTTCTTGTGACATTCTTTGGTTTTGTGACAAGACTTCTATGTAAGGAACGTTCTTTCTGGAATTCATGATCCAAGGCATTGATATCAGTCAGATGATGAATGTTGCATTCATACCATTTTGTGAGAATGGAGTCAGCATATTCAAAAACTTGGCTGATGGATGGCAGAGATTGTTCTGCGACAGGCTTCCTGAATGATGTCAGTGGAAAATCCATAAGTATCAGCCCATTTATTAATATATTCCAGTTCGGAAGAGGCCGGTCCTCTGTTCTTAATGCCGAATGCATTCAAAACCGTGTAGCAGTTACGGCTGTATGCAGCAGCCTGTTCTTTTTGCCTGTGATATAGTTTCAACTCCGTTCTCTACCCAGGAAATGGCAACCTTCTGGATATAATGCATACTCTTATGTCCGTTCTCTACACAGGATTCAATCAGATATTCAATCAAATCAGCAGACATATGCAGCGTATCATAGAAGTAAGTAATTGTGTCGACATCCGTATGCGTCAGTGTCTTGCCAAGGTACTGTTCTGTGATAAACAGGAGAGACTTGATCTCCTTCTGGGCACGGAATGTATCAAGAGGAACCGCATTGGAAACAGGAGTCTGGATACTGCTTTCTACCGGTGCAGAAACAGCTTCTGAGCGGAACTCTGTTACGGAGCTACCGGAGTTTGAGTTGGAATTGAATCCTGTGGATAGCCTGATGTACAGCCGGAAAAATCAGTTGTATCTCCACAAGTATTCTCTTCTTCATCGCGAAGAAATTCAACGGCAGTGATTCCACCGTCCTATCTGTGTCCAAGTCTGAGAAGACCGACAGATTCCCAGTAACGGAAAGCGCGAAGAACATCATTCTCTGTATTATTCAGATAATCTGCGATCATGGAGATGCTCAGAGAAGATGCAGCATCCTCAACATGGCGGAGAAGAAAAAGGTATACTTTACAAACTCTCCGTTCGCATTCGCCATATAATGATCTACAAAGCTGTTCGGCAGCATTGTCATATTCATCTGAAAATTATTCTTTAAAACCAAAGTCTTCATAACTTATCCTGCTTTCTCTATGTATTAACCAATTGCCACTTGCTCTGTCTGATGAGGGGCAACCTGAAATCTATATCTTCTTCTCTTTAGTGTGAATATTATAACATCATATGAGAATCTTTTTTTAAAAGAATTTTCGAGTGGGTAACTAGGACTTTTTTGTAGATAACTATGTGGAGAAAATGTGGATAAAGTGTGGAAAAGTTCACATGCATGTGGATATCTATGTGAACTTTTCCACAGAATAGTTTAGCAAAGTTATTGAGAAAGCCTTATTTTAAAATGTCTTCGCCGATTTTGACAACATCTCCGGCTCCCATTGTGATCAGGAGATCTCCGGATTTGCAGTTTTCTTTAAGGAAAGCTTCTATTTCTTCAAAACTTGGAAGGTAATGTGCATCTGTTCCAAGTTTACGTGCTTCCTCTGCAAGACCGGCAGAAGAAACTCCGAGAGTATCTGTCTCACGGCTGCATAGATATCTGCAAGCACCAGATGATCCGTGTGAGAAAGAGCTTCTGCAAATTCATGGAAGAAAGCCTTTGTTCTCGTATAAGTATGTGGTTGGAAGACACACCATACCTGATTGTGTGGGTAGTGCTGTGCAGCCTTCAGAGTAGCGGCAATCTCTGTCGGATGATGTGCATAATCATCGACAACAGTTACACCGTTAAATGTTCCCTTTGTATTCGAAACGACGGTCTGTTCCACTGAAAGAAAGAATTCCTTTTTTAATTATTTCCATTGGAATCTGAAGCAGTTCAGCAGTAGCAATAGATGCAAGTGCATTTGATACATTATGATCACCTGTTACAGAGAGCTGGATATGGTCAACCACTTTTCCGTTCTTTATAAGATCAAATGCAACAAGCCCTTTTTTTCATCATAAGTGATGTTAGAAGCACTGTAGTCAAGCATATCAGAAGAACCATAAGTGATCACATTGCAGTCAAGACTATCATAAATCTCCTGATAATTGTCGATATCACCATTGATGATCAAAGTTCCATCAGAAGGAAGAAGTGCTGCAAACTGATGGAAAGAATGTCTGATGTCTTCAAGATCCTTGAAGAAGTCCAGATGATCTTCCTCAATATTGAGGATGACACTGATCTTCGGATAAAAATGAAGGAAACTGTTTGTATACTCACAGGCTTCTGTGATAAAAGTCTCGGATTTTCCAACGCGGATGTTACCACCGATTGCCTTGAGAATACCGCCGACAGAAATTGTAGGATCCAGATCGGCTGCAAGTAAAATATGAGAGATCATGGATGTAGTAGTAGTTTTTCCATGAGTACCGGATACAGCGATCGGTGTCTTGTAATTTTTCATCAGCTGTCCAAGCAGCTCTGCGCGTGTAAGCATTGGAATCTTGCTTGGCAACAGCTTCCATAAGCTCTGGATTAGCTTTATTGATCGCAGCAGTGTATACAACACAGTCAATTCCGTCAGAAATGTTTTCGGCACACTGTCCGTAATGGATGATGGCACCTTCAGACTCCAGTTTTTTTGTGAGTGGAGACTCCTTTGAATCTGAACCGGATACAGTAAATCCTTCTTCCAGAAGAATCTCAGCAAGACCGCTCATACTGATTCCGCCAATTCCAATAAAATGAATATGTATCGGCTTTTCAAAATTGATTTTATACATTGAGATACGCCCTTTCTTTAATAGATTTTATAAAATAACTTGTGATTTTAGTCATAAATCTTCTATATCGTTTATATTATACTATATATCGAAAAAAAAAGAAAGAAGATCTTTTTGGTAGAAATTGATAAAAAGGAGAAAAAAGTATGAAAAAAAAATTGTAAAATATGTTTGTTATTTCTAAATATATGGTATAATGATTCTAGCTTACTTGAAATGAGGTGACGTAATGTATAAGAAGGAAATGATTGCCATGCTGCTGGCGGGTGGACAGGGCAGTCGACTTGGAGTACTTACATCAAAAGTTGCAAACCAGCAGTTGCTTTTGGTGGAAAGTACCGTATTATTGATTTCCGCTTAGCAA
>VOFH01003819.1_pt1 | contig 18577 bp, 24 predicted proteins | sample 5384091 | NCBI WGS metagenome assembly VOFH01 (sample SAMN12384727, study PRJNA508395) | human gut metagenome | isolation source: healthy gut G | host: Homo sapiens
ACATTACCATTGATGTGCTGGACGCCCTCCGGGCAACCTTTAAAACCATGGAACTTGGCTCGCTTTTCGGTCTCTGGCTCAGTCGTTTTCTGATACAGCTTACCATGCTTGCCTTAAATATCGTTATCTTTGTCATTGTTTGGCCGTATGATTAGAAATTTACTTACTCACAAGTTGAAAGCCCCGATCCCTTTTAACAGTTCCCAACCGGGAAACCAGTTTATGGGACAGAATTATTTCCTTTCGCGTTTGCAGTAGGATTTCAAAGAACTTCATTCTGGTCTGCGTTGCCATTTATGCCGTCCTCATTCAGAGTATCGCCACCGATGGCGACCCATCGGGGCCATCTGGAGCTGTGTCGGCTATACGGTGCTCTTATGCTTTACCCTCTTTAAGACCGGGAGCTTGTCAAAATCAATCTTCGGCTGTCATTAGCTTCGGGCCACAATGACCCGAAGCAGAAAGGAACCCAACGTTGAATGAAAATTTACTGTGATTAAATCGGCTTCTGTTCATCAACTGATTGTTTCCCCATACCAGAGCAGCACAGCAAAAAGCCGGATGAAGCAAGAAAGAAAATCGGAGCTGATGGGGAATGTTCACGTCTGGAACTGTTTGCCAGAGAGGCAAAGCCGGGCTGGGCTGTTTGGGAAATGAAGTAGAAAGCACTGTGATTTTATAGCAGCTTCAGACCCAGCATGACCCAAGCAGAAAAGCTATCATGCAGGAAAAAGAAACAAAAGCGGCATACGCCCCCTGAAATTGGATGTGAGTGTGCGGGTCATTGAACCCGTTAAAAATCTGATGGGCTTTGCCAGTGTAATTCAACGACTGTTTTGTAGTGGAAAACTTAAAAATCATCAGGAAGCAAAGGCCTCTTTGTGGGGATGCCCAGTGCCCCGGATGGAAAAAGGCGGCTACTGGGAAACCGCAAACCCATTACCAAAAATTTCGTGAAGAATTAAATGCGGCGGTGCTGGAAGCCTATGAGGCAAAAGCTGGAGCAGATGGTGGAGCGTGGTTCTGCCGGGAACCCGACCAGCGACCAGCTCAAAGCCGGAAAAGAGGCTGTGGAGCAGGCCAAAGCTGAAAAAACCCTGCAGCAAAAAGCCAGCCGCAATGGTGAACGCTGACTTCGACCCCACAATGGCCTTGAGGTGGAAAGGAGGCACCGCTGGAAACGAAAGGGCTATGACGCCGCCTGCCATTATGCCGGGGAAACGTCTGGGGCACTGTACCAAATCGGACAGTGAAGCCTATTCCCTTCTGATGAAGTGCGGCGGGGAGGCCGTCCGGGTTCTGAAAGAATATGTCATTTGTCCCCGGAGCTGAAAACCATTCTGGAAAAGCAGCGCTCATGCAGGCCGACCGGAACCGACCGGCGGATGTTCCACGGAGCCGGAAAGCTCCCCATGGGGCAAGGTTCAGACCTGCGACACGCTCTGCCCCGGGGTGTTCCTTGTTTCACCGCCAGCCACGGAGGAACCATGGTGGCAGAACGCACAGGAAAGCGTGGTACTACGGGAGCTCCTTGATAAAAAGCTGTGGAAAATCCCTGACCGTATCAAGGATAAAGAAAAATTTGAGGAAAACATCAACCAGTCTATCAGACAGTATAATCCCGACTACTGGCGGGCAAGGCAGGCCGGACGAGCGGTGGTCCGCGGAAACGCCCCTGCCCGCAAAGGAGGCGGCCAGATAGCTTCGGGCCACCATGGCCCGAAGTGCCAAAGGAGGTGTGAATCCATGGCATATGTACCCGTACCAAAAGACCTAAACAAAATCAAGACGAAGCTGGCCCTGAACTTGACAAAGCGCCAGCTTATCTGTTTTTCTGCGGCGGCGGTGATTGGACTTCCAGTCCTATCTGTTCAGCCGTGGAACCATCGGAAACAGCCCGGCCCTTTTCCTGATGATTGGCCTCATGCTCCCGTTCTTCTTTTTCGCCATGTATGAGCGTGACGGCCTGCCGCTTGAAAAGGTGCTGAGGAATATCCTGCGCACCCGGTTCCTTTATCCGAGAGTGCGGCCCTATAAGACAGAAAATTTTTATGCTCTTTTGAGCGGTTATAAGAAGGAGGCGAAGCCGATTGCAGAACCAGAAAAAAAGAAAAAGCCCCGCAGGAAAAAAGCCTGACCGGAAAGGCGGATTTCTAAGCCTGTTCAAAAAGCGAAATGTCCCCGTCCACCGCCCAGCAGACCCTTCCCTACCGGGAAATGTACCGGGACGGCGTGTGCCGGGTGGCCGACCATTATTACACGAAAACCATAGAATACGAGGACATCAACTACCAGCTCGCACAGGCCGAGGATCAGGCCGCCATTTTTGACGGGTGGAGCGCCTGCTTAAATTACTTTGACAGCACCCTCCCCTTCCAGCTCTCATTCATCAACCACCGGAGCCGCCCGGAAAGCCGGTACAGCGTCAATATTTCCATGCAGGAGGACGATTACAACACCGTCCGGAAAAGAATATGTGGAAATGTTAGAAACCAGGTGGCAAAAAGCAACAACGGCATTGTCCGTACAAAGCTGATGACCTTCGGCGTGAACGTGGAGGATTTATCCACGGCCCGGGCGAGGCTGGAACGGGTGGAGGCCGATATCATGAATAACTTCAAGAAGCTGGGCGTAAAATCCGCCGCCCTCTCCGGGCTGGAACGTCCGGAAACGGCCCCCCGCCCAGCCCACCCGGGAGGGAATGACCCCCTTCCGTTTTTCATGGGACATGATACCCAAAACCGGGCTTTCCACAAAGGACTTTATCGCGCCCACCAGCTTTGACTTCCGGTTCAGCCGTCTGTTCCGGGTGGGCACCACATGGGGAGCCGCCTCCTACTTGCAGATTTTGGCTTCGGAGCTTTCCGACAAACTGCTGGCGGAGCTGTTGGAGCTGGACGCGGAAATGGCGATCACGCTCCATATCAAGACCGTTGATCAGGCCGCCGCCGTGAAGGCAATCAAGGCCAAAGTCTCCGATATCGACAAGATGAAGGTGGAGGAACAGAAAAAAGCGGTGCGCTCCGGCTACGACATGGACATTCTGCCGCCCGACCTTGTGACCTACAGCCAGGACGCAAAGACCCTTCTGGAAGATTTACAGAGCCGGAATGAAAGAATGTTCCTTTTAACATTCCTCATTGTGAACATGGCACCCACCCGGCGGGAACTGGATAATGACCTGTTCACCGTGTCGGGAATCGTGCAGAAATACAACTGCGCCCTGAAACGGCTGGACTTCCAGCAGGAGCAGGCGTTCCTTTCCAGCCTCCCCCTCGGCCACAACGCCATTGAGATACAGAGGGGCCTGACCACCAGCAGCACCGCCATTTTCGTCCCCTTCATGACGCAAGAGCTCCGCATGGACGGAGAGGCGGTCTATTACGGGCTGAACGCCCTTTCCCATAACGTCATTATGGCGAACCGGAAGAAACTGAAAAACCCCAACGGCCTGTTCCTCGGCGTGCCCGGTTCCGGGAAATCCTTTGCCGCAAAACGGGAGCTTGTGAACGTGTTCCTCGCCACCCGCGACCGGATTATCGTGATAGACCCCATGGGCGAATATTCCCCGCTAATCCGGCGGTTAGGCGGGCAGGTGATTGAGATTGCGCCGGACAGCCCGCACCACATCAACCCCATGGACATAGATTTGAGCTTTGACGAGGAAAACCCCATGGCCTTAAAGGCCGACTTTATCCTGTCGCTGATGGAGCTCATTGTCGGCGGCAAGGACGGCCTACAGCCCATTGACCGAACAGTGATTGACCGCTGTGTGCGCTTCATGTACCGGGAGCATATCCAGCACCCGGAAAAGAAGCAAATGCCTACCTTGCAAGACCTGTACGAACTGCTCTGCAAACAGCCGGAGGCGGAGGCTTCCCGTCTGGCAACCTCCCTTGAAATCTACGTGTCCGGTTCCTTAAACGTATTCAACCATGAAACAAACGTGGACTTGAACCGCCGCCTTGTGTGCCTCGATTTAAAGAAGCTGGGGGCGGGACTGCGCACGATTGCCATGCTCATCATGCAGGATTTAGTGAACTCACAGGTTTCCCTAAACTTCATGAACGGGCTTTCCACATGGTGCTACTTTGACGAATTTCATGTGTTGCTTCGTGACCCGCTGACTGCCAAGCTATTGTGTGGCCATCTGGAAAATGCTGCGGAAGAAAGGCTGCGTCCCGTCAGCTTTGACCCAGAATGTGAAGGATTTTCTGGCAAGCCCGGAGATTGAGAACATTTTCGAGAACTCGGATTTCCTCGTCCTGCTCGCACAGGCACAGGGCGACCGGCAGATCATCGCAAAACAGCTCGGTATCAGCCCGCACCAGCTTTCCTATGTGACCCACACCAATTCCGGTGAGGGTCTTTTGTTTTTCGGGAACGTCACAATCCCCTTTGTAGACCACTTCCCACAAAATACGGAACTCTATGCAATCATGACAACCCGCCCGGAGGATAAGAAGAATGAGCCAAAACAGAAATGACACCACTTCGGGCCAGCATGGCCCGAAGCTCACGGTACGGGAAATCCCCAAAGAGCAGGCCATCGGCTTTATCCGCCGCTACCACTATTCAAAAATCATGCCCCGGCTGAATAAGCACTATCTGGGCTTTTACACCGGCAACCGGCTTGCGGGCGTGGTGGCGCTTGGCTGGGGAACCCAGCCGCTCCAAAGCATACGGAAGATGTTCCCCCGCCACAGGCTCCAATCCGGCGACTATCTGGAAATCGGGAAGATGTGCTTTCTCCCTGAAATGAACGGGAACCAGTGTTTTGGGAGCCGGGTGCTCTCCCAGCTTGTAAAATGGCTGAAAATCAACACGGACTGCCTGTTCCTCTACACACTGGCGGACGGCATTATGGGGAAATGCGGCTATGTGTATCAGGCCGCGAACTTCCGGTATATCGGGAGTTTTCCCACCAGCGTCTACCGCTGTACGGCCACCGGGGAGAAAATCCACCCACGGAGCGCAAGGCTCTTACTGGAAGAAAACGCCGCCCTTGACGGGGTGGAAAGGCGGTTCTGGCTGACCCATGGCTACTGTGAATATAAGGGAATTGAGAAAATCAACGGCCTCATGTTCCGTTATCTCTACCCGCTGAACAGGCAGGCAAAAAGAATCCTGAACGCCTACCCGGAGTACCGGGGGCTCCCAAACCCGAAGGATAAGGATTTGAAATTCACCATGCGAACCGCCCCGGGCGTATACGCCCCAATCCCGCCGCCGTTATTTAACCGTGATGTATGCCAGTTCAACACACAGAAATGTTGAGGCTGGCTTTTTTATGTTCCGGGAAAGGAGGAATGACCTATGGGAAAAGAACCAAAGAAAGGCAGGCCAAAACAGCCGCCGCCGGACACCTTCACCTCGGGCCAACGTGGCCCGAAGCAGGAAACCTGCCCGCCGCCGGATTCCGCCCCTTCCGGCCGCCTGCGTTTTGAGGAAGGGGACACGCCGCCGCAGGCCGGGGCCACCTCGGGCCAGCATGGCCCGAAGCCCTCCGGGAAGTTCCGGCAGGATACGGAGCGGCCCCGCCCCTCCAACCATATGCAGCGGGAGGAAAACGCGGACGGAGACGGAGGGCAGGAACCCCATGACAAAGAGGCCGGGCCTGACCGAGCCGGTAATAAACGGGCTGACGGGGAGAAACGCTCTGACGGCAAGAAACCGGACAAGACGGAGAAAGCACAGGAAAAAGCAAATAAGGCCGAACGGAAACTGGAATCGGCCCGGGAAAAGCTGTCCACGCAGAAGCCGTCCAAACAGCCGGGACTGGCAAAGAAAGCTGTCCGGGGTGCGCGGGCGGAGGTATGGTTTTACACCCACAACAAGATACACGAGATTGAGCATGAGAACGTAGGCGTGGAAGGAGCCCATAAATCCGAGCTTGTGGCGGAGGCCGGAACCCGTAAGCTCGTCCGGTTTGCCAGACGCCGCTACCGTGAGCACCCGGCCCGCCGGGTGGCGAAATGGGAACGGAAGGAGCTGGCGGCACGGGCCAATCTGGATTTTCAGAAGATGGCAAAGGAACACCCGGAGCTTGCCAGCAACCCGCTCTCCCGCATGGCACAGAAATGGAAACTGAAACGCCAGTATGCCAGACAGGCAAGACAGGCCGCAAAGCAGGGGACACAGGCGGCGAAGAAAACAGCCGCCACAGCCGGAACCATTACGAAACGGGCGGTTCAGGCGGCGGCCCGCCACCCGGTATTTATCCTGATTATCGTGGTACTGTTCCTGCTGTTTTATATCCTGTCAGCGTTTTCCTCCCTTATCCCCATGCTGGGGAGCGGCCTTGCAAACGCCATATCCGGCACCTCCTACGCCTCCACTGACAGCGACCTTTTAGGGGCGGACGAGGACTATACCGCTCTGGAAAATGACCTGAAACAGAAGATTGCCAATATCGAGCACACCCACAGCGGCTATGACGAATACCGCTACAACGTAGATGAAATCGGCCACAACCCCTATGAGCTGGCCTCCTACCTGTCGGCCAAATACCACAGCTATACCCGGTCAGGGATACAGGGCGAGCTTGTGGAAGTCTTTGAAGCACAGTACGAACTGACGCTGACCGAGGAAGTGGAAATCCGCTACCGGACGGAAACCAGCACAGACGCAGACGGCAACGAAACAAGTGAGGAAGTTCCCTACGAATACTATATCCTCCATGTGACCTTAAAAAACCGCACCCTCCCCGCCGTGGTGAATACCCGGCTTACCATGGAGCAGAAGGAGATTTATTCCGTCATGCAGGAATTAAAGGGCAACAAGCCCCACCTGTGGGAAGGCATTTACACGGGAGGCGGCACAGGGACGGAACCCGGCTACCAGATACCCGGGGAGGCCCTGTCCGACCCGTCCTTTGCGGCCCTGATTGGGGAGGCGGAGAAATACCTGGGCTATCCCTATGTATGGGGAGGCTCCAGCCCTTCCACCTCCTTTGACTGCTCCGGCTTCGTCTGCTGGGTATTTTCCAACAGCGGCGTCCATAACCTGCCCCGCACCACGGCGCAGGGCATTTACAACCAGTGTGCCCGTGTCTCCCCCGCTGACGCAAAGCCCGGGGATATCATCTTTTTCACTGGCACCTATGACAGCGGCGTGCCAGTCTCCCACGTCGGCATTTATGTAGGCAACAATATGATGATCCACTGTGGGAACCCAATCCAATATGCCAGTATCAGCACGTCCTACTGGACGCAGCATTTCTACGCATTTGGCCGTTTATCAGGAAATTGACTGTCACAGACAGAAAGGAGATTCGCATGAACAGACTTGAAAAAATCGAAAAGGATTTGGAGAAAGCCCGAGAGAAGGCCGCCGAGTGCCATGCCAAAGTCCGGGAACTGGAAAAGCAGAAACAGGAGGAAGAAAACAGCCAGATCGTGCAGGCGGTGCGCTCCTTGAAACTGACCCCCGCCGAGCTCCTGGCCTTTTTAAACAACCCGAAGGACACACCTGCCGCTTCGGGCCAGACTGACCCGAAGTCCGCTAATGGAAAAGAAAAGGAGGACGAAGCCCATGAAGAAGCCTAACCTTCACAGATTGGCGGCGCTGGCCGCCTGCCTGCTGTGCTGTACTTATTTTACAATCCCCGCCTACGCCCAGAGCAGTGAACCGCAGGCCGAAACCACACCGGCTGAAACCGAGGCTCCGGAGGAACCGGCGGAGCCCAACCCCTTCACCCCGGACGGAACCGGAACCGTGGTGGATAAGGCCACCGACAAGGACGGGAAGGAATTTTACACCATCACCACCCCGGACGAGAATATCTTCTTTCTGGTGATTGACAACCAGAAGTCCAGCGAAAATGTCTATTTCCTGAACGCCGTCACGGAAACAGACCTCCTTCCCCTCGCAGAAAAGGACGGAGAAGGAACGGCCGTGGAGCCGGAAACCACACCTGCACCGAAAACGGAACCGGAAACGCCCACGGAGGAACCGGAACAGCCGGAGCCCGCGCCCAAAGAGGATAAGGCAGACAACGGCCTGTTCTCCCTCCTTCTGGTTGCGGCGGTAGTCCTGGCTGGCGGCGGGGCCGGATATTACTTCAAACTCTATAAGCCCAAACATCAGGCCCCGGACTTGGAGGACGATTACTGCGAGTATGAGGAAGAAGCCGGGGAACAGGAGGAATCCGAAGAAGATGATACCCCGCCGTGGGACGAGGAAGAACAGGCGGCAGATGGGGAAGAACAGGAGGATAAGGAATGAATTTCACAGACAGCTCTTTTGAACAGATGATGAAGGAGGCTCCCCGTCCGGGCAGGGGAAGTATCAGCCCCTGCGCCGGGTGCCGTTATGCCAAAGAGTGCAAAAACCAGAAAGGACGCTGCCGGAAGAAGTTCCGCGCCCTGCTTGTGGGAGCCGCAGGCTTCAGGCCAACGTGGCCCGAAGTCCTGATGGCGGGAGCTGACCCGTGACGAGAGGAAGAAAATCCGGGGGCTTGTCACGGGCATGTGCGCCAACTATGACAGCGAAACCGGCCTGTGCCTCCCGCTGGACTGTCCCTGCTATATGCTGAATAAATGGTGGACAGGCGCTTACTGCCGCTACTTCCGGCGCTCCGTCCTGCCCCTCAATCCGGTGTTGGAAACCGCCTTATTGGAGGAAGGGCCCGCCCCCGGGCTCCGGCCCTGCACGGTCTGCGGCAGGCCCTTTTTGCCGATGGGGCGGCAAGCCTACTGCTCCGAAGCCTGCAAGGCCGAGGGGAACCGCAAAAAGAGCCGGGAACGTATGCGGAAAATGAGAAGGAAAACGGAGGGTCCCTGTTACGTTTTGCCCTCCGGGAAAGCCTGATTTTGCAGGATTTCTAAGAGGCAGAACCGGGGCCGTGATAATCTGATACCTCCGTCCCCGGTTCTGCCGTTTATTTCGTAACATCACCAGACTTCGGGCCATGCTGGCCCGGAGCCGGAAAGGAGAATCTGCATGGAAGATTTAAAAGGGTATCAAATCCAGAAGGAGGCCGTCTTTGAGAATGGCCGGGGCTTTGCACTGGCCCATAACCCGGAGGCGCAGTCCCCCTTCATAATCTGGCATTTCACGGTTATGCCGGAAGGGGAACGCAATTATTATGGCTATACGGCCTGCCGTGGTATCCTGCCGCCGGAAAAAGAATTTGAGAGGTTCCTGTCCGCCTACGACTATGTTTACAAAGTGCCGCAACTGCCGGAGGGCAAAAGGCCGATGGTAACGGATTATTACCGGTATTACACCCGCTATCCTCTCGACAAAAACACCTACCCAATAGCAAAGGAACTGGGACTGTTGGAGATTGCGCCTTACGATAACCGGACAATGGTGGAAGGCAATTCCATACGGACGTGGGGAGAGCTGATTTATACAAAGCCGCTGCCGGAAAAGCTGGTGGAAGATTATGAGTTGAAACCCTCCCGCCTGAATCCTGACGTAAGAAGGAAAATGGAGGAACAGACGCAGGCGCTTGGCAAATGGGAGGACAGCCGCCATTTCGGTGATAAGCGGCGGCTGACGTGGTTCCACCCGGATTTTGGGACTTATATCCTGAAACAGCCCCTTTCCCCGGAACAGCTTTCCGAACGGATTGAGGCCATGAAGGAATTGGAGGCAGAGCGGAAAGAAAAACGGTCGATCACCGCCCAGCTCCGCAAAGAGGCGAAACAGGAAAAGGAAAACAGGGAACCGCCCGCGAAAAAGGGCGGCCACTCCCACGAGGACAGATAGGAGGACAAACCATGCACGAAAAAGACAATTACCTTAAAAATTCAGAGCTTTCCACAGAGCAGAACTGCAACATGATTGACGGGATTCCCAACAATACGCCGCTCCCTCCGACTCCCCCGGAACCGGACAGAAAGCCGCTGGATAAAGTAAAGGAGCCGCCCTCCCACAAACGGAGCCGGGAACGTGAGGACAGATGAAAGGCCGCAGGCGCGATATCCACCTTCATGTGATGGTGACGGCGGAGGAACTGGCAAGAATCCGGGAACGCATGGACGAGGCCGGTATCACCAACGCCGGGGCCTATGTGCGCAAGATGGCCTTAAACGGCTATATCCTCCATGTTGATTTATCTCCCATAAAGGAATTGGTTTCCCTTCAGCGGCGGTGCGCCAACAATCTCAATCAGGTGGCCGTCCACGCCAACATGTATGGCGTATACCCGGAGGAAATCGCCGGGCTCCAGCGTGATTATGAAATGCTGTGGGGGCAGGTTTCCGATGTGCTGAAAGAGCTTTCCGAGCTGGTGGCGAAGTAACAGACGGGGCGGCGGTCATAAATGGTTATGCCCTGCCGCCCTGTCTTTTTTTGAGCTATATCCGGGCCATGATGCTGGCCCTATGATATTTGGAAGTCCCAAACAGCCGCCCAAAGGCAAACTTGATTTATTGGCGGTAAAAAAATATAATAGTGGTGTTGGCGAGGAAAGGGGGTATGTATGCCAAAGAAGCGGCGAGGGCGTCCGGCCACAGACAACCCAAAAAACCTACGGGTAGATGTACGTCTGACCCCGGAGGAATTAGAACTGTTGGACGGATACTGTCAGGAACGGGGCGTGTCACGCCCGCAGGGCCTGCGGGATGGAATCAAAGCCCTTCATGCAGACAAAAAATAAGGAAAGCGGTGCCCGTTGGCGAACGTATTACACCGCTTTCCCCCACAGTCGCCTGCAAGGCGGCCGCATAAATATTATACACTGTGCGGCTGTGTCCTGCAAGGCATTGTGAAAACAAAACAGAAAGGACAAAACGGCATGGAACGAATTTTAGAAGCACTTGCAAACGATGACCTCTCTACTATGGCAAGCACCATAAAGGAGAACCCTGAATACGGGAAAGCATGAAAGAAATCTGCGAAATTGAGAATATCCTGTATGCGGCGCTCAATCCCACAGAAAGCGGCCTGTTAAAAAGCTGGAAGATCTGCAACTGGACGTGGCCGAATTATCAGCTACCGCCCGTTTTATTGACGGTTACCGTCTGGGTGTCCTGATGATGGCGGAAGTATTTGCCGTGCCTTACGGTTCAGAAGAATAGGGGGGATTTCTATGTATCGTATCTTAGAACAACTGTATGACGCACCGATTGGCCTGAACAGTATACAGCCGGGACAGAATCCCGAGCTTATGAAAATGGCCCGCAACCGGGAAGAAAAACGGCAAAAACTGATTGCTGCACTCTCCCCGGAACAGAAGAAATTATTAGATAAACTCGTCCAGGCAGATGAAGAAATGGAAAGTTCAAGAGCCTTTGACAAGTTCAAATACGGCTTTCATCTTGGCGTCCTGATGATGATGGAGATCATGGAAAGCTACGAGGATATGCTGTCCTGACACTTCTTTCTCCCAGCAGCTTCGGGCCAGTGTGGCCCGAAGTCCCAGGACAGGATTCGTTAATCATTCGCAACATTTCTGTCCCGGGGCCCCTATGGTAAAATATAGGTAGAAAGAATAAAAGGAGGCGTTATAAATGAGATTACTGCTAAAGCTGTTTGCCGCTCCCGTCATGCTAGCGCTGACAATCCTTGCGGCCATGTTGATGTTCCTGTTTGATATCTGTTCCTTTCTCCTGACGGTGGCTTCTGTCATAACAGCGCTTTTGGGTGTCGGGCTTTTCTTTACGCCCACCCCGCACGGCGGGTTCATCTTCCTGTTTCTGGCCTTCCTGCTTTCCCCCTATGGATTGCAGGCGGTGGCCGGACTTCTGATTGAGGCGGTGGACGGGCTGGGCAGTTCCCTGCGTCAGTTCCTCGTAAGCTGATACTACTTCGGGCCACACTGGCCCGAGGCCAATGACGGCGGCTCGTAAGGGCCGCTATTCTATTTGGGAAGGAGGGATTCATCTGGCTACCACCACCCTTTTAAAGCGTCACGCCAATGAGGGAGAAACCATAGCCGAGGCAATCCGTGACTGTCTCGACTATGGGAAAAATCCTGAAAAGACGGAGAACGGAAAATACGTTTCCTCATACGAGTGTGACCCGGCCACGGTGGCCGCCGAGTTCCTTTGGCAAAAGCCAGCTATAAGGCTATCACAGGCCGGGAGCAAAAAAAAGAGGACGATATCCTATGCTATCAGATACGCCAGTCCTTCCTCCCCGGGGAGATTACGCCAAAAGAGGCAAACCGTATCGGGTACGAGCTGGCTATGCGCTGGACAAAGGGCCGCCATGCCTTTATCGTCACTACCCATACGGACAAGAAACACATCCACTGTCACATTTATTACAATTCAACGACCCTAGACTGCACCCGGAAATTTCATAATTTCTGGGGCTCGTCCTTTGCCCTGCGCAGGCTCTCCGACCGGCTGTGTCTGGAAAACGGACTGTCCATTGTAGAGAATCCGAAGCCCCGGAGCAAAGGGAATTATAAGAACTACGGCGAATGGCTCCAGAACAGGAGAGGCCGCTTAACTTTCAGGATAAACTGCGGCTGGCAATCGACACGGCACTGGCAAAACGCCCCAGCGATCTGGCGGCCTTCCTCTCCCTCATGGAGCAGGCTGGTTATGAAGTCAAGAAGGTTAGGGGCGGCGGCCTGTCTTTCCGGCTGGTCGGACAGGGGCAGGAACGGTTTACCCGCCTGCGGGCCTCCACACTGGGGAAGGGTACGACTTAAAAGATATACTGGCCGTCATAGACGGGAGCCGGAAACACCCCGGCCAAAGTCCCCGCAAGGTCAATCTGCTGGTGGATATTCAGGCGAAGCTGGCCGAGGGAAAAGGGCCGGGATATGAGCGCTGGGCCAAAGTATTCAACTTAAAACAGATGGCCGCCGCACTCGCCTATTTGCAGGATAACGGCCTGACGGAATACGGAGAATTGGAGAAAAAGGCCGCCGAAACGACAGACCGTTTCCATGTCCTCTCCGACCGGATAAAACAGACAGAGAACGCCACGAATACCAACCGGGAACTGAAAACGGCCACGGTACAGTATGCCCGCACACGGCCTGTCTTTGAGAAATACAAAGCGGCAAAAATACAGCCGGAAATTCCTTGCAGAGCATGAGGCAGACATTGAGCTTTACCGGGCGGCACAGGCTGACTTGAAGCGTCTGCTTGACGGGGCGAAGCTCCCGAAGATGGACGTACTAAAGGAGGAAGGCCGGAGGCTGGCGGAGCAGAAACGGAAGCTCTATGCGGAGTACCAAAGAGTACGGCGGGATATGCAGGAAGTCAACACGGCGAAAGCAAACATTGATTATCTGCTGGGCTATGCCGGGCAGGACAAAAAGAAAGAACAGGAACGATAGAGACGGTGAGAATAAGGAGCAACGACGCAACCACTTCGGGTCAGCATGGCCCGAGGTTCCGGGTTGGGGCGGGTCCCAACAAGCCTCCTCCGTGCCATTTGTGCCACGGAGGAATTGCTTGCCATTTAGCGACTTACAAAATGTTTATCCAATTATACATTTTATCATAAAAAGCTTAGAAACATTTATATGGTGATTTACAATATCTTAAAACACAAACGGAGTGGAATTGATATTATAAATTTATCTATCCCACTCTGTTTATGATTTTATGATTATAAAGTCATATTAATACGTTTTCTCCATTTGAATTTCTGTGTTTCAAAAACAATCCTTCCTGTGTAACTAATCTCTGTAGTACATGAAGCACTTCAGTCGTTAATTGGTAAAAGAAACTGAAAATCCTCCGTCAATACTCATTAGAAATTGAGGATTAGAAAAAAGTATTTGTATCGAAGAAAAATCCCTTGATATTACATTCTTTATTACATATGCTAATTTGTCAGGCGAGCTATCTCTGATATTTATATCAAAAAAGGTCACATTTCACATCAGCAGGTATTGAAGATTCAGTCATAAAAATCTCACAAGAGTAAAAATAAATCAACTTTAATGCAATACAAGATACCTTCTCTGCATATATAGGAAGATAAGTTTTTTCAAAGTAATTCTCTAATTCAGAAAACGTACATCTGATATTTCATATGGAATATAGTCAATATAGTAATAGTCATCTGATTTTTGATGAAATTCTATTATTTCATACATAATAACTAACCCTCATCACTTTGCAAGAACTTCTCCATTTTCTCCTAATGAAGCAACTCGATTCCCTGCTTTGTCTTTTAATTTCCACTTTCGACCTCCATGTCCCGCTGTATCTTTATCAATTGTCCAACCGCCTTTTTCCTTATAAGAATTTTTTTCCACCTACTTTTTTCATTAAATTTTCCTAAATCTACATCTCCATTTTCTTTTCTTAATCTGGAGGGAATTTTAGCTCTTATCTTAGCTATTGTACGAGCTTGAGAATTGCTTAGCCATTCTGTAATGGTATTATACAGCCATGTACCTGCCACTACCGCTACACCAGCGACTACAATGGCTCCAGTTGCCGCAATTGCAACCTCTCCAATGCCTGGAATAAAATATACTCCTGCCGCAATTGGACTTCGTGTTTGGATGCCATTATCTTCTGAATTACTAACTTCAACAGCCTGATTGAGTAAATTTGTAAATTCCGCCTTGGTATAGTATACACCATTAATAGTAACACCGTTTTCTGTTATTATAACACTTCAGAAGGTGCATTTTCACTTTGTATAGCAGTACTATCGTAATTATTTTGAGCAAATGCAGAGATATTTGTGTTTATAGCCATTAACGCTGCAAAGCAGGATAGCTACGTGCTTTTTTTAAGCTATATTTTTCATATGTTTACCTCCATATTTTAAACATGATTTTGTGAACTATTTGTGGAAACTATAAATATATTATAATATCATTATAATGTTTAACTCTCATGCCATACATAAACACCATATACAGATTTTGTTTTAATAAATTTTCCGATCGGAACAGTTAAGTATTTTCGGGTTATATGTTACAACATTTGTACTCTTTACCACAATTTCATCCTTTGATAAACCGCCACGTGGTATATAATATTTTTGCACCTTCCCCTTTGATTCGTCCATGATTGGAATGAAAGTTACCCAAACAGTTTTCCTGGGTTTTACGTTTATAGTAAAAGAATCTGTTTTACTATAACTTTTCCCCAAGAACCACCTAATTTAGCTTTAATAGCATCTTTTATATTTGCCTTCAACAGAAGGAGAAACAGACCAACTTTGAGAAACACTTAAACTTAATTGATAGGATTGTTGAGAAGATGAATCATTTCTTATTTTATTTGTCACTGTTTTCCAATTCAGTACGCTCAACATTTTTCCTATTGCTAGACTCACGATAACGATACTTATAATGAAAGGGGCCGCGTGTCTCTGCCTCTGATTTTACCCCTTCGCCAGAATACTCTGACTCAAGTATAGATTCTCGCTGCTTCCCTCACGAACAGCCCTCTCATACCATTCTTGTGCCTCTTTGCCTTCAAGTGTCGTAAATGTACCATCCTCATTTGGAATACTAATAATATGCCACTGTTCCGCTACGATCAACTGGTTCACCACCAATATTTTCTGCCGCAAAAGTTGGTATAGTAAGTAAACATACCCCAAATATCGCCCAAAATAAACAAGCTAGAATTTTCTTTATTTTAATTGAGATTCCAAGACAATTAATTGTTCCCATAAAATACCTCCTAAAAATAAGCCAAGCATGGCACAGCATAAACTTATCTAAAAATTGGAAATTGCGTATATCAATATCTTGTGTTCGATATTTAATCAGAAAATACTTTTTCACTCTCTCCCCAACTCAATACGTTCTAATGGCGTTGGGATTGGCAATTTATCAGGTATAAGACTACTTCCGTCATCATTAATAAGAGATAATTGTAACACTTCTAATGCCATTTCTATTCCTTCTTTATCATTTCTGGCACAAGTATTGGCTTCCGGGATATCTGGAAATGTAATTGCTATCCCATACCTCTCTTCATGGTTGTCATATTCATTGTAATTAAATACTGCATAATACTCAATATCCATATAAATCCTCCTAATTAGTCCAACCTGACTCCAAATACTTCTTAAGATGCCAATAGGAATTTCAGAATTAGGACCATGATTAGGGAAAAGTTACAGTCCTATTACCCTTTTCCATTTTTGATGATTTCCTGATTAACTTGTCTTTTTAATCCTTCTTTTTCAGTCGTTTGTAATCGTTTTTTAGCTTTATTGCCAGTTGACTTTTTTTCACTCATCTTTTTTTATCTCTCTTTGTAATGTTTTGATAAACCTTATTGATAAACCACTACTTTCTTAATTCGCATTCTATTTCTCGGCTTTTGGCTGTCCCTTTCATCAGGAAAATTTCATCAATCTTGTTGCTATCAATATAAACATCTTATTTCCAATTGTCAAAATAGGTTTGGCAATAAAATAGCCATATTTAACTTTACGGCCGTTATACATTTCACGTACTACCCATAAAGATGATGAAGCAGTTACATTTAATCCCAATATAAAGGGCTGATTTGTTTTCCCTTTTATTTTTTACATAAATCTTTTAAGCATAAATCACCTTACCTATATGACCAACTATTAAAGACACATTAGATTCACCTCCCTCAATACATTACTTTAAATACTAATATATTATTTATAATACATAATAAGTATATTCTGTACGATGTAAGTTGTCAAGAGCTTTGGAAAATAATGCAATTTTATTATTGACACAGTATTATTAATAATGTATCATTAATAATATATTATACAAATATGGTATTGGAGGATTATGATACATGCCTAAAAGGACTAATGAACTTTCATTAACTCAACGAGAAATGGACGTAATGACAATATTGTGGAAAAGTCGAGACACCACTGGTAGCTTCAGGAAATTGCCAATAGCAATAGTTCATTAAATATTAATACGGTTCAAGCTGTTATAAGAAAATTGTTAAACAAAAAATATATTGTTGTTGCAGACATTGTTTATAGCGGTACCGTCTTAACACGTAGTTATAAACCTGCTATTTCTAAAAAAATGGCATTTCAACAATTCACAAGAAATTTACGAGAAGAAAAACGAGAATATTTCTATACCCAATTTAGTTACTACTTTACTGAAACATGAAAAACGAGAAAAAGTTATTGAGGAGTTAGAAAAGTTGCTAGAGGAAAGAAAGAAACTACTTGAGCAAGAGGAAAAATAGAATGGTTCTGTCAATAGCTTCATTAATTACAATAATGGTTATTTGCGATTTATCAATTTTAGCATTATCTTTTATTTAAATAAATACGAACGAATACAGCAAATAGGGAGTAAATGGAGCGCTCATAGGCATTTTATTATTACATTTGCGGTTACTCATACCATTTGAATTTTCATTTCAATATACAATAGCTGAAAAATTAGTTTTACCTAGTGTATTTACGATTCTTTATTTTCCGATTTTTAAATTTCATACGTATTATCTATACATACACCATATCTTTTGTTGGTTTGGTTATTAGGAGCTATGATAATTGGAATTAGAACTATCTTTATTTATGTGAAATTTAAAAGCACTTCAAACAAATTTGGAAAGTGACAATACATTCATAAAAGATATTATTACATCATTGGAAAAACCTTATGGAAAATATCAAATTTTTTCCGTAATCAAGTCCGACTTGATTACAGCTCCACTACTTTTGGAATATTTAAACCATATATTGTGTTACTCTAACATAGAATTATCTGAAAGACTTATATTATATACTTAAGCATGAAATTACTATTACTATTATCATGATTTATGGATAAAATGTTTTGTTGAAGTAATTGCTATTATTTATTGGTGGAATCCATTAATATATATAATTGAAACAACAAATTGATAAAATTCTTGAAATACGAGTTGATTTAGCTATTACAAAGCAGCTAGATGAATCAAAAAGAGATTCATTATTTGGAAATGCCTTTTGTTTATTGCTAAAGAAAACACTACATCAAAAGTCAATTACTTTGTATTGACTTTTTAATAGTGAATCAGCTTCTGTTCTGGCTCAAAGATTTCATATCGTATTAGATGATAATCCTAGAAAAAGTCACCTGCAAAAAATCTAATAGTATTATTAATTAGTGCATTAATACTGGCATTAATATCCGTTGTTGTATTAGAACCATAATTTCATATCTTATATAGATCAGCAACAAACGGTAGAATTAACCATACTGAAACTTCCTTTTGGTGATAAACCCAATGGGGGATAAGTGATATTTACTTAAATGGGGATTATTTTGGCACGGTATCAGAAATAAAAGATTCTTATTCCAATTTACATATTTAAAAATGCAAAGGAGGGTTTTCTTTTATGAAAACAAAAAGTAAAAAGAATAATCTTGTCATTAACGACTTTAGTATTGAATTTATCTGTGTTTACAACAATTTCGTCTGCTCAAGTTATGACTTCCCAACCCTTATCTATCAATGAAAATTTTGTAGAGAATAAACACAAGATTCTACTATAACGGCTCAAATTGGTTGGCGATATAAAAGTGAAAATGGAAAGGTATATAGACGTCAATATAATTACTTAAGGAAAAAATGGATTGGAGAATGGAAGCATGCTAAATCATATTACTGGATATGTCTTTTACAGAAATAGAAAAACCCGGAATACATTAGCAGAGAAGCGATTGTATATTCTTTTCTAT
>VOFH01003221.1_pt1 | contig 18544 bp, 27 predicted proteins | sample 5384091 | NCBI WGS metagenome assembly VOFH01 (sample SAMN12384727, study PRJNA508395) | human gut metagenome | isolation source: healthy gut G | host: Homo sapiens
CAAGATATACCATACAATATAAGGTATAAGTAGTAATAGCAAAAACAGATATTCTATATTGGCAAAAACCATTTTATTTATGATTTAACAGTTTACTTTTAGTATTCAAGTTACTCATTCTTTACACAAAAAGATTGTATATCTGCATACCTATATATATAAAGACACCAATCAATGCCGCAGACAAAAGTGCAATTCCACAAATCAGCATAGCTTTAACACGTAAAGAACGTTTCTCAATAATAGTGATTTCCGTTGGTTGCGGTTTCTGATTTTCCTCTTCCAGTTGTTTTGTTTCATTGATAAAGTCAATTGCATTGATCAAATTCGCATCATTCTCATTCATCTGCGGATCATGCTTGGCAAACTTTACTAAATCGGCAGTCTGAAACAGTTACTTTTAGGTCAGATATAGCTTCTTTATCCTTCAATTCCAGCAACTTATCTATAATTTCCGATGAAGTCATCTCCAATGCATTAAATCCGAAACTATCCTTTATATACGTACGAATAGCATCAGTCAATTCCGTATAATACTCCTTCGATTGTCCTTTTTGCCAAATTTTTTCAGTCTTTATTCGCTCAATCTCTTTCATCGCCAATTGATGCGGAGGCAACTTAGGTTCAACTTTCACTTTACGAATAATAGGCTTATTATCACGGATACGGATGATCAGATAAATAAGCAATCCGAGCAATGGTAATGCCAGAAAAGAGCAAGCAATCAAACCATACCAATCCTCCCAGGCAAAGGGAGCTTTCATGACAGTCTTCTGACCAAAAATTGATCAGGATGTAACGTATCTACAGGCATTGAATATACCTTCAATGCCAACGCTCTTTGATTTATACTCTTTATTATCAATCTTTACTCCCATAGGAGGAATATAATATAATGCCGAATCAAAAGAAGTTACCGTATATTCTTGAGTAATCAGCATTCTCTGGCGATCATTCAAATATTGTGTATCAGGTTTAGCAATATCCACAATTTCCACACCACGTACCAATGTATCTGTAAATGACGGAAAAACAGCCCTCTGCTTCGCATCCATCGCTACTTGTAATTGCACTTTCGCCTGTTCTCCTATCAGAATTTGCAAAGAGTCTATTTTGGCATCCACAGTCACTGACTGTGCAGCAATTCTGCCAGAAACCAGAAATAACAATACTATCAGCAATATATATTTATTCATCTTTCCCGTTAATTTCGTTTAGCAAACAAATTCAGTAATGCTTTGACATAATCCTGATCAGTACGTACCGAAACAGAATCGACATTACTTTTGGTAAACGTTTCATCTAACTCAGTTTGTTTATTCACCCACCATTCATGATGTGCCCTACGTACTCCAGCCGAAGATGTGTCGATCCATTGTTCATGTCCGGTTTCCGCATCTTTAATCCGCATCAGACCTACTGCCGGCAACTCGGCAACTCGCCTGTCATATACTTGAATGGCAACTACATCATGTTTCCTATTCGCTATGGTCATTGCATTCTTAAAACTTTCCTGATCGATAAAGTCAGACAGAATAAAAGCGGTACAACGTCTTTTCATTACATTCGTCAAATATTCCAAAGCAAGACGTATGTTGGTCCGACGACTATCGGGCTTAAAATCAATCAATTCACGAATGATATATAGAATATGCTTACGTCCTTTTTTAGGAGGAATAAACTTTTCTATTCTGTCTGAGAAGAAAATAACTCCGATTTTATCATTGTTCTGGATAGCAGAAAATGCAAGAGTGGCTGCAATTTCTGTCACCATGTCCTTCTTCAGCTGTTTTACAGTGCCAAATTCCAAACTGCCGGAAACATCTACCAGCAACATTACAGTCAGTTCACGTTCTTCTTCAAACACCTTCACAAAGGGTTTATGAAAACGAGCCGTTACATTCCAGTCTATGTCGCGTATATCGTCACCAAACTGATATTCACGCACTTCGGAAAAAGCCATACCTCTACCTTTGAAAGCCGAATGATACTGGCCCGCAAAAATATTATTGGACAATCCGCGCGTCTTTATCTCAATCTGACGGACTTTTTTTAGAATTTCACTTGTTTCCATCTATTTAATTGAGAATTGAAAATTGGTAATTGAGGATTGTTCATTCTCAACTAAAATTAAGGCACTTCAACCTTATTCAATATTTTGCTGACGATTTCATCCGAAGTCACATTGCTAGCCTCCGCTTCATATGTCAATCCGATACGATGACGAAGTACATCATGCGCAACAGCACGTACATCTTCTGGAATCACATAGCCACGACGTTTGATAAACGCATATGTACGTGCAGCCAAAGCTAAATTAATAGAGGCACGAGGTGATCCACCGAATCCAATCATATCTTTCAATTCTTTCAAATCGTATTTTTCCGGATAACGTGTAGCAAACACGATATCTACAATATAACGTTCAATCTTCTCGTCTAAATAAACTTGACGAACCACTTTACGTGCCTCGATAATCTCTTCAGCCTTCAAGATAGGCTTCACATTAAATTTCTCTCCATTGATATTTTGGCGAATAATTAATTTCTCCTCTTCCTGTTTCGGATAATCAATAATCACCTTTAACATAAAACGGTCTACCTGAGCTTCCGGAAGCGGATATGTACCTTCCTGTTCTATCGGGTTCTGAGTAGCCAAAACAAGGAACGGTTCAGGTAACAAGAATGTTTCTTTACCAATAGTTACTTGACGTTCCTGCATTGCTTCAAGCAAAGCACTTTGAACTTTAGCGGGAGCACGGTTAATTTCATCGGCCAATACAAAATTGGCAAATACAGGTCCTTTCTTTACCTGAAAAGTTTCATCTTTCTGGCTGTAAACCATCGTACCGATAACGTCCGCCGGCAACAAGTCAGGTGTAAACTGAATACGGCTGTATTTTGCATCGATCAACGAGGCCAATGTCTTAATGGCCAAAGTTTTTGCCAAACCAGGTACACCTTCAAGCAGCACGTGTCCATCAGAAAGTAGTCCGATTAACAGTGACTCTACCAAATGTTTCTGACCCACAATGATTTGGTCCATGCCTGTTGTAAGATTGGTAACGAAAGCACTCTGTCTTTCAATCCGCTCGTTCAATTCGCGGATGTCAATTGATTCAGCCATAAATACTAATTATTTTATTGTTTAATCCCATTTTTTAATAATATGAGCAAAGCCTATGTTGTAAGGCTTTTTAATTTCGATTCCAAAAGTACACTATATCTTTAACCATTCCAACTAATTTTTATTAAAAAACAATGCGAAGTCTTTAGATTAAGGTACTTTCATACGCTTTTGTATTTGTATAACATAAACACAACACCCGAATGTATAAACTTGTATAACCCGGGTGATCACATTAGACTGTCATTTTTTTTGTAAGTTCCGGAATTTTTATTGTACTGTGCCGTATGGTACATTATTCGGGTTCTTAATAACGTCCGGATTGTGTTTCACGATATAGGGCCACATAATCTTGGTACCATAGAATCGCAAGGATACCCTTGTTAGAGTTTCACCTTCTTTAACCGTATATTTAGTCTTGGTTCCGGTTATTTTATAAGAGGCGGAATCCAAATATACAGATGTTGAAGGTTGCTGCCGGATAACTTTATTTTCAGTTTTGCAGGTTTTATCTGCTTTCTTTCTTTTGACACGGGACATCTGTTTTGTCTCCTGTTGATAGAGGTTTTGGGTGTTTCCGGTTTTATATCTTTCAACAGAGTCTTGTTCGATCGTGTCGGATAACTGTACTTCCGGCTTGACAGGCTGAGTTGTTACGGAGGCATATCAAGAGCATTCTTGTCGGATGACGAAGAAATAAAAATCCGGATAATAAATGAATAAAACAACCCCTCCACATAATAACAGAACAAGTATGATGATCGTTATTAAATAAGGAACAGGCGATTTCTCTTTTACAGAAGAATCTTTTTTTGGAATATTCAATTTAGGAGAACCTTCGTCTTTTTGGGGTATCTCCAGTGAACTGGATTGGCTCAGAATTTTCCACTACTTTATAGCAGTCCACCCTACTTTCTGAACCCAGCAATTTTGCCATCTCTACAGCTTCACCTTCTTTTGTATGCACTATCGTACTTTCCGGTTTTAGATTTCCCTCAGAAGCTCTGTTCTATAATCTCCTCCGCAGTAATTATTTCTTTCGTTTTCTACAGGAACTGTTTTCGGTTCTGACGACAACAGATTGTGGTTCTATAGACGTGGTTCTACAATAGGTTGCCTCTGTTGTAACCACATTTCTTCTTTTTTCCTCTTCCTTAGGCTGGGATTTGGCTCGATAGATTCGGTATGTCTGTCGGATATATTCCCTGATTCTTCCTCCAATTCCTCTATTGGCGTATCCTCTAAAACAGTATTCTCATTTAAAACAACCGTCTCAAAGTGTGCAAAAGGCTTGTTTATCGATATCTCTTAAATTTGCATCCGGAGAAAACGAGACTTTGGTATGGCCTTTATTTGAAAACGTTCCCCTGTGTTTGACATTTAACGCTTTCCCGACTATCTACATCCACAAGTTTGAATGTACCCAATCCTTTGATTTTCACATATTGATCAGCGTCCAAAGCTTGTTCTATCAAAAGAAAAACTCCCGGACGAAAACGCATCAGCATCTTCTTGAGAAATCATGTTCTGTTAACCAGTAGTTCAACAAGATCTTGAATTGTCAGTCTTTCATTCATAACGGGGAAATATTTATTTAAACTTATCTTTCAATGTATTACTAGGTCTATAAGATAATACCAGTTTTGGGGGCACCAACAGTCGCTGTTTAGTGCCGGATTGATGAAATGCGTTCCGCCTTTTTCTTTACCTCAAAAGTACCAAATCCCTGTATTCCTATAGCATTGCTTTCCTGCAATTCCTGAGTAATATCAGACAGCAGAGATGTTATCAGTTCAGAAGTATATTTTGTATTATACCCCAATCTGCGAGAAAGTTCAGAAGTAAATTCTTTATTATTCAAAATCCTACAATTTTAAAAATATGTTGCTATATTAATCAATCCAGATCAAAATCTTCCGCATCTATCATTTAAATTATTTGATAGAACTGCCGAAATCATCGGAATCAATCACTTGTTTTTCAAGAACATTAAATTATTAATCAGAACCTCCGGATCCACCTCCGGAGAATCGAACTCTGTTCGTCCGATATAATAATCCCCCTCCAACCGGTCAATGATAATTTTCATTTGTTTGTCCGATTTTGCGGCGCTCAATTCAGCTGAGATTCCTTGCTGGATATCCATCAGTTCATCAAGTCTGGCTTGTTTAAGCTCTTCCTGCGGGATAGAGTCTTCATAATTAGCCGCAGCATAAGTTCCCTCCTCTTCTGAATAGGCAAAAGCTCCCATTCGGTCAAAGCGCACTTTACGTACAAACTCTTTCAATTTCTCAAAATCCTCTTCTGTCTCTCCTGGATGTCCCACCATTAAAGTTGTCCGCAGGTGAATGCCCGGCACTTCTCTGCGGAATTGTTCGATCAATTGGTAAGTATCCTCTTTGCTGACTTGACGTCGCATTAATTTCAACATATTGTCACTGATGTGCTGAAGGGCAATGTCCATATATTTACATACATTGTCGCGTTCACGCATAACCCGGAACAAATCAGTAGGGAAATGTGCCGGATAGGCGTAATGAAGGCGTATCCACTCTACACCCGGAATGTCGGAGATACGTTCAATTAGTTCCGGAAGCATTTGTTTCTTATATAGATCGACCCCATAATAAGTCAGCTCCTGTGCGATCACTTGAAACTCTTTTACGCCTTGAGATACCAGATACCGGACCTCATCAAGAATTTCATCAATTGGTTTGGATATGTGACGCCCTGTGATGATAGGAATAGCACAATAGGAACATTTCCGGTCACACCCTTCTGATATCTTCAGATAAGCATAATGTCGGGGAGTCGTTAATGTCCGTTCGATATATAATTCATCATGATACGTCTGTCCTAAATCCTGCAACAATTCCTTCCAATTGAACTTGCCATAAGAACTTATCCACCTGAGGAATCTCAATCGCTAATTCCTTTAAGGTAACGTTCCGAAAGGCAACCCATTACGAAAAAGGCTTCTCCAAATTGCCTTCTTCTTTCCTTTCGGCAAACTCCAGAATCATATTGATGGATTCCTCTTTTGCGTCACCGATAAAACCACAGGTATTGATAACAGCTATCTCACCTTGCGGATTTTCCGATCATGGGTTACATGTATCCGGCTTCTTCCAATTGACGTATCAATTGTTCCGAATCCACCAGATTTTTAGAACATCCCAAAGTGATTATATCAATTCTTCTTTTTTTCATGCATTCTCTCCAAACAAAGAATCTACAAACTCATTCTTACGGAACACCTGTAGGTCTTCTATACCTTCACCCAATCCGATATATTTCACCGGAATCTTAAACTGATCTGATATTCCGATTACAACTCCTCCCTTTGCTGTACCATCCAATTTGGTTATGGCCATAGCAGTTACTTCTGTTGCAAGTGTGAACTGTTTTGCCTGCTCAAAGGCATTCTGACCTGTAGAACCGTCAAGCACCAATAAAACCTCATTAGGAGCATCGGGCACTACTTTTCGCATCACATTCTTTATCTTTGTCAGCTCGTTCATCAAACCGACTTTGTTGTGAAGACGTCCGGCAGTATCAATAATTACAATATCCGCATTGTTGGCAACCGCAGAACTTAAGTGTATCGTACGCAACCGAAGCCGGATCGGCACCCATCTTTTGCTTAATGACCGGCACACCTACCCGTTCTCCCCAAATCATTAACTGTTCTACGGCTGCAGCGCGGAAAGTATCGGCTGCTCCCAAGTAAACCGACTTGCCTGCTTTTTTGAACTGATAAGCCAGCTTACCGATGGTTGTAGTCTTGCCTACTCCATTCACTCCCACAACCATAATCACGTATGGTTTTTATCAATAGCTACATCAAAATCAGCTATATCTCCCGAGTTGTTCTCAGTCAATAAAGCGGCTATTTCATCGCGTAATATAAGATTCAGTTCTTGAGTATTCACATACTTATCAGCCGCAGCGCGTTTCTCGATGCGTTTGATAATATTTAAAGTTGTTTCTACACCTACGTCAGATGTGATCAGCACTTCTTCCAGATTATCCAGCACTTCATCATCCACCTTCGACTTTCCGGCCACCGCACGGGCAATCTTGCTGAATACACTTTCTTTGGTTTTAGATAATCCTTTATCTAAAGTTTCCTTCTTTTCCTTGGAAGAAAAAACTAAAAAATCCCATAATTACAATTATTTGTATGATACATTATGCTACAAAGATATAACAAAAGATTGGAAAAGTAAAAAAAGAAGCAATAAAAAATCCCCTCATTGTTATCAATGAGAGGATTTTGAATTTATAGCGTGTATGCTATTTCGATTATTTTTGAAAAAAAGTCTTGTACTTTTTCGTTAGGAACCATTTGTTCATCGAAGATGTAAGCTCCAGTCTTCGGAGACTTAACCATCTTGATAACCTTCGTATAAGCACGACCTTCCTTAGAACCATCGTGCAAACTTGCTACTGTTTTCTTTGCCATGGGTTATACATTATTATTTAATTTCCTTGTGTACTGTTACTCTCTTCAGAATCGGGTTGTATTTCTTCAACTCAAGTCTTTCAGTAGTATTTTTTCTGTTCTTAGTTGTGATATAACGAGATGTTTCCGGCATTCCACTATCTTTGTGTTCTGTACATTCCAGAATCACCTGTACTCTGTTACCTTTTGCTTTCTTTGCCATTGTAAGTTTTCTCCTCTACATTTAGCCGATTACTTTAATGCTTTTCCAATCACAATAACCTTTAGCCACAGCTTCGGTCAGCGCAGCGTCCAGTCCTTTTTTGTTGATAATACGCAGCCCGTTAGCGCAAAGGCTAAGGCTGATCCAACAATCCTGTTCTACATAGTAGAACTTTTTGTTAAACAAGTTCAAATCAAAGGTTCTTTTAGTTCTTCTCTTTGAGTGTGAAACATTGTTGCCAATCATGGCTTTCTTTCCGGTAATTTGACAAATCTTCGACATTTCTATCTTATTTTTATAGTTTTATATCTATACTTATTTCAAACAGGACGCAAAGTAAGCACTTTTATCCGTATAAAACAAGAATTTCTTAAAATAATTCACTTCCAGGCACCTATTTTTCTTTATTTGAGTAAATCACGAAGCATTAATAGTGCATTATTGCCGGCTCTTTCGATATTCATGCCTCTTCCGCGATTTGTTTCCTGCTTGTATGTCCGAATTTCGTTTTTATAACCAGCAGCTATCCATACAGTCCCCACAGGTTTCTCCGGAGTGCCTCCTCCCGGACCGGCTATTCCCGATGTGGCAACAGCACAATCCGTTTTCAATGCTTTCATCGCACCTTTTACCATTTCAATCACCGTTTCCTCACTAACGGCTCCATACCTTTCCAATGTCTCGGAAGACACGTACAAAAGGTCCTTCTTCACTTCATTGGAATAAGCCACTATGCTACCTTTAAAATATTCCGAACTTCCAGCGATAGATGTCAGTCGCTCCGCAATGCTTCCACCTGTGCAACTTTCTGCGGTGGATACGGTTAATTTCCTCTTTTTCAGTAACTCCCCGATGATGACTTCCAATGGGGTGTCTTCTTCGCTGAAAATGTCTTCGCCCAATATTGTTTCCAATTTTGCTTTCTCACGGTTCAGAAGAGTTTCCACTTCTTTCCTGTCATGTCCGCGTCCGGTCAATCTCATACGGATAATTCCCAGTTTGGGCAGATATGCCAGTTTGATGCAATCCGGTAAGGCGACCTCCCAAGCTTCTAATTTCTCTGCCAACACGGATTCGGGGTAATGTTGTACTAAGAAAGTCTGATGCATAATGACATCTGTTTGAAACCTCTCATGCAGTTTGGGTAATACGCTTTCAGCCATTACGGTAGTCATTTCCTGTGGTACTCCCGGCATAGATACAAGTACTTTGCCGTCTCTCTCGAACCAGCTGACAGAAGCGCTTCCTACCGGATTGTTGATGACCGTGCAATCTTTGGGAACCATTGCCTGACCTTTATTCAGTTTATTCATTGGTATTTTACCGGCCAATACCCGTTTCACGTTTTCGAAGACTTCTTCGCTGAATATCAGTTCGGTATGGAAGTATTTACAGAGTGTTTGTTTGGTGATATCGTCTTTAGTAGGGCCCAGTCCTCCGGTTACTAAAACAATATTTACCCTTTTCATCGCATTATCAATCGCTTCCAGGATCTCTTCTTCTCTATCGCGAACCGATACGATGCGAAGGACTTCAATTCCTATATTATTTAACTCCCGCCCCATCCAGGCGGAATTTGTATCGACAACCTGCCCTATCAGCAGTTCATCGCCAATGGTTATTATCTCGGCAAACATATTTCTCCTGATTTATTTATTATATATACCTATTATATTATAAGAATATCCCTACTTCATTAAGCTATTCTTCCTGCTTCTTTCTCTCGTTCCACGTACGTGGACTTTATGTTTCGTGTATGTGAAACAAAGAAATAGAATAGAGGAAACCTATTAATGCTGCCGTCATATTCTCCTAATTCTATCAAGACAAACGGCAAAAGTTACCGTATCCCAATGCTTATATGCCGTTATTCCGATGCAAAAACACGGTTATTGTCACCTATTTCATCATCAATTGTCACTGTTATCACCTATTGTCACTCCTATTATCACCTGTTAAGCAGCTATCATACAAATGATTAGACGGAAAAGTGACAATAGAAAAATAACTTTATAGGGTGACACGCGAATAAGCCGGAAGATCAATAGAACAAAAGTCCTTATCCAGATATTTGAAATATCCGGTAATGGCAATCATGGCTGCATTATCGGTCGTATAACTGAATTTAGGGATAAAGATATTCCAGCCATACTTTTCCGCATGTTCCCGGAAAGCATTACGCAATCCGTTATTTGCAGAAACTCCTCCGGCCACAGCACCTCCATTAATCTTATACTCTTTCGCAGCTTTCCGTAATTTATCCATCAGAATGTCCACTACAGTAGCTTCCAATGATGCTGCAAGATCCACTTTATGATGCTCTATGAAATCCGGATCATCTTTTAGCCAGTCGCGTAATGAATATAAAAAGGAAGTTTTCAATCCGCTGAAGCTGTAATCTAAACCGGGAATATGCGGTTTGCTAAATGTAAAAGCTTTCGGATTTCCCTGACGTGCTAATTTGTCAATGATCGGTCCGCCCGGATAGCCGAGCCCCATCACTTTAGAACATTTATCAATTGCTTCTCCGGCAGCATCATCAATCGTCTGTCCGAGAATTTCCATATCATTATAGGCTTTTACCAATATAATCTGTGAGTTTCCTCCGGATACCAACAAACAAAGAAATGGGAAACCAGGCTGTCCTTCTGCCTCTCCTTCTTCTTTAATAAAATGCGCTAACACGTGTCCGGTCAAGTGATTAACATCAATCATTGGGATGTTTAAGAGAACGAGCGAATCCTTTTGCAAAGGAGACTCCAACAAGTAAGGACCCCATTAATCCTGGACCACGAGTGAAAGCTACCGCGCTCAACTCTTCCTTAGTGACATCGGCACGTTTTAATGCTTCATGTACTACCGGTACGATGTTTTGCTGGTGTGCCCGTGAAGCCAACTCGGGTACTACTCCACCGTATGCTTCATGTACGGCTTGACTTGCTACCACATTTGACAGCAGATAACCATCCTTGATTACGGCTGCCGACGTATCATCACAGGAGGACTCAATTCCTAATATTATTGCACTCATATGTTATTTAAACTATTAAACGATGCAAAAGTAATGATAAAAGTAGGATTCATAACGAACTATTTTATATTTTTGTTCTCAAAATCAAAACAACCGCCTATCAGAACGCTGAAGAAGACTGTACGCTGGGTAGTTGGTATTGTACTGGGAGTATATATCGGAACTATTGTTTTGCTGAATATACCAAATGTTCAGCGAACGATGAGTGTATTTGTGGCTGAAGAACTTTCTGAAGTTTTAAACACAAAGGTAGTGATTGGTAGAATTAATATGGGTCTATTGAACCGTATTATCATTGATGATGTATTGCTTGACGATCAGAGTGGTCAGGAAATGTTGAAAGTCACTCGTTTGTCCGCCAAGTTCGATATTCTGCCTTTCTTTAAAGGAAAGATATCCATTAGCAGTGTCCAGCTTTTCGGATTTAATATTAATCTCCGCAAGGAGACTCCGGATCCCCTCCTAATTTTAAGTTCGTCTTGGATGCTTTTGCTTCCAAAGACACCGTGAAGAAAGAGAACTCCCTTGATTTGCGTATTAATTCCATCCTGATTCGTCGTGGAAGAATGTCTTATCATGTGCTGTCGGAAGAAGAGACTCCGGGGAAATTTAACGCTAAGCATATTCAGCTTCAAAATATTATCGCTAATATATCGCTGAAAGCATTGTAAGGACTCTTTGAATTTAGGAATCAAGCGATTGAGCCTTGATGAGAAAATGTCCGGCTTTTCTTTGAAGAAAATGAGCTTGAAGCTGGTAGCCAATAACAAGCAGACAAACATTGATAATTTTACTATTGAACTGCCCGAGACTTCTTTAAAAATGGATACCATTCACTTAGAGTATGATAGTTTACAAGCATTCGAGCGTTTTACAGAGGAAGTGCATTTCTCTTTCCGCACGTTACCGTCGCAGATTACATTAAAGGATATCTCTCCTTTTGTGCCGGTATTCTTTCTCATTTCAAGGAACCGGTGACATTGGATATGGAAGTGAAGGGAACTGTGGACCAGTTGACTTGTTCGCATTTGGAGATTGTGTCGGAGGAACAGCAATTCCGTCTTAGAGGGATGTCTCGTTACAGGATTTATCACATCCGCAGGATGCGTATGTGTATGGACCTTTCCGAACTTTCGGCCAATACGCGCGGAGTAGGTTTTTTAGTACGTAACTTGAGTCCGGATTATAATGGAGTTCCTCCCTCTTCTCGAACGTTTGGGCAACGTGAGTTTCCGCGGAGAAATTTCCGGATATTTCACAGACTTGGTAACGTACGGTCAGTTGCGTACAAGTCTGGGAGATGTGAAAACCGACTTAAAGTTAAGTGCGGATAAGAGCAAAGGGCTGTTCGCTTACTCCGGTGCGGTGAAAACAACGGACTTCAAGCTGGGGGAACTATTAGCTAATGAACAGTTGGGAGAAATAACTTTCAATCTGGATGTGCATGGACGGCATATCACAAATCAGCGCCCAACTGTAGACGTTGAAAGGCCTGATTGCTTCAATAGATTATAGTAGATACAGGTATGAAAATATCACGCTGGACGGAGAATATAAGCGGGGTGGATTTAACGGTAAGGTAGCATTGGACGATCCGAATGGTTCCGTCTATCTGAATGGGGATGTCAATGTCACTTCCAAAGTTCCTACCTTCAATTTTCTGGCGGTAGTACACAAGGTGCGTCCGCATGATTTAATCTTACTACTAAATATGCGGATGCGGAGTTTTCGTTGAAATTAAGGGCCAACTTCACAGGTGGTTCCATAGAAGAGATGATTGGAGAAATCAATGTCGATAGTTTGGAATTTACGGCTCCGGATAAAGAGTATTTCATGAAGAACATGAATATTCGGGCTACAAAGAAAAATGACGAAAACCAATTGAAGCTGACTTCTGAGTTTCTGACGGCTGATGTAGAAGGAAATTCCAATACCACACCTTGCCCGCCAGCATTCTTAATATTATGCGGAAATATATTCCGTCTCTGATATTGCCGCCGGATAAAAAAGAATTTGAAACCCATAATAACTTTGCGTTTGATGTACATATCTATAATACGGACATTTTATCTACGATATTTGATATTCCGTTGACGGTATATACTCATTCTACTTTGAAAGGATATTTCAACGATCCTTTGCAGCGTCTGCGTGTAGAGGGGTATTTTCCCCGTTTGCAATATAAGAATAACTTTATAGAATCGGGTATGGTTCTTTGTGAGAATCCAGCGGATCATATTCGTGCGTTAGGTTCGTATGACCAATCTGAAAAAGAAAGGAGCGGTTAATCTTTCTTTGGATGCGCAAGCCAAAGATGATAATGTCAGTACAACCTTGAATTGGGGTAATAATGCGGCTGTAACGTATAGCGGACAGTTGGCGGCTGTAGCTAAGTTTCTCCGTACGGAAGGAGAAAAACCGCTCTTAAAGGCAACGGTAGACGTGAAGCCTACTGATGTAATATTGAATGATACGCTTTGGAAAATACATCCTTCGCAAGTGGTAGTGGATTCGGGAAAGGTGGATGTGAACAATTTCTATTTTCAGCCATCAAGACCGTTATGTACGTATCAACGGACGTCTGTCTGACAATCCCGAAGACTCGGTCAAGGTTGACTTGAAGGATATCAATATGGGATATGTGTTTGATATTGCCAATATATCGGATGATGTAAATTTTGAGGGAGATGCTACGGGGACGGCATACGCGTGCGGTGTGTTAGAAGAAACCTGTCATGAATACTCGTTTGTTTATAAAGAATTTCTCTCTCAATCAGGGACGATTGGGAGATTTGAATATATATGGTGAATGGGACAATGAGAATAGAGGAATCCGGTTGGATGCGTTTATCCAGGATATTGCTCCTTCTCCTTCGCGCGTCACGGGTATTATTTATCCGTTGAAACCGGAGAGCGGACTTGATTTGAATATTGAAGCGAATGAATTGAATTTGAAGTTCCTCGAACACTATATGAGAAGCATCGCTAATGATATAAAAGGACGCGGAACAGGTAAGGTGCATTTTTACGGCAAGTTCAAGGGATTGAATCTGGATGGGCTGTTATGACGGATGCTTCCTATGAAGTTCGATATTCTGAATACTCACTTTGCCATTAGAGATACGATTCATCTGGCTCCTGATGGATTGACATTCAATAATATACATATTTCCGATATGGAAGGGACATACGGGAAAATTAAACGGATATCTGCATTATGAACATTTTAAGAATCTGAATTATCGTTTCGAGATACAGGCTGATAATATGCTTGTGATGAATACGAAAGAATCGGCGGATATGCCTTTCTATGGAACTGTATATGGAACCGGAAATGTAATGTTGTCCGGCAATGCTGCACAAGGGCTGGAAGTGAATGCGGCCATGACCACCAATCGAAATACTACCTTTACATATATTAATGGCAGTGTAGCATCGGCTACTAGTAATCAGTTTATCAAGTTCGTGGATAAAACACCCCGTCGTACTATCCAGGATTCTGTTCAAGTAATCTCATATTACGAACAAATACAGCAAAAACGTCAGGAGGAAGAAGAGCAGAAAACAGATATCCGTTTGAATATTCTCGTGGATGCAACTCCCGATGCCACCATGCGGATTATCATGGACCCGGTTGCCGGAGATTATATCAGCGGAAAAGGTACGGGAAATATTCGAACGGAATTTTATAATAAGGGCGATGTGAAAATGTTTGGTAACTACCGGATCAATCAAGGAGTATATAAATTCAGTTTGCAGGAAGTGATTCGCAAAGACTTTATCATCAAAGATGGAAGTACAATAACGTTCAATGGTGCACCTTTGGATGCTAACATGGACATACAAGCTTCATATACAGTGAATTCTGCTTCTTTGAATGATTTGATACCGGATGCTTCGGCTATTATACAGCAGCCCAATGTGCGTGTAAATTGTATCATGAATCTAAGTGGTATGCTGGTACGACCGACTATCAAACTGGGTATCGAGCTTCCGAATGAAAGAGATGAGGTTCAAACGTTGGTGCGTAATTATATCAGCACTGAAGAGCAAATGAATATGCAGATTCTTTATCTGCTGGGTATTGGCAAGTTCTATACGGAAGATGCCCGTAATAATAATCAGAATTCGAATGTGATGTCATCGGTGCTCTCATCTACTCTCTCCGGCCAGTTGAACAATGCACTTTCACAGGTCTTTGAAACGAATAACTGGAATATCGGTACGAATTTGAGTACGGGTGATAAGGGTTGGACAGACATGGAAGTAGAGGGTATCCTGTCCGGTCAGTTGCTGAATAACCGGTTATTGATTAATGGAAATTTCGGTTATCGGGATAACCCGATGGCGAATACGAATTTTGTCGGTGATTTTGAAGCAGAATGGCTGATTAATCGTTCAGGGGATATTCGTTTGAAGGCATACAATGAAACGAATGACCGTTATTATACAAAAACAAATCTAACCACACAAGGGGTGGGAATTATGTATAAGAAGGATTTTAATAAGTGGAGCGACCTGTTTTTCTGGAATAAATGGAAAATACGTAATAAACGGGAAACGGGGAGAAATCGGAAAAGGACGGGCAGCAACCGACGGATAGTATTATAACAAAATGACATACAAACATCTATGAAAAAGAAAACTTTAAATACATATAGATAGAAATTAAGCGATGACATATCCATTTCCAGGCTTTATTTGTCATCGTTTTATTTTATTTTCAGGATTAACATAGAATTTTCATTTATGGAATGACAGTTCTTTTACCATCACTCGCCTATGTTTACTACTTTATCTACATTTCCTAATTCTTTAAGTTCAATGCGATAATATTTTGCTGTCATTAGTCTTTTTCGATATACTCTGCGTCTTCCAAATTATATTCTTTATATTGCTTTTCGATAACATTCCTAACAGTCTCCTTTGGGAAGTTCATTTTTATGCACTTCCCATGAAGTCGAATACCAATTTCCGTTGAATCGAATAATATTTCTTTATGGATTCTGTTATGAATGATGTCTACCTCTGTATATCCGTAATACCAATCATTTCGGTCGTCCTCAACGTCTACTTCCATGATAAGAGCATTTGAATAGTTTTTCAATAGATGAAGTTCTTTATAGCCTCTGTCAGTTGTACAGGGAAGATGTTCGGTGTTATCATCATCAGTGTCTACAATGCTTTTAATCAAAGTTCCATCAGCAGAATAATACAAATCTACCTCCTGAAATTGTATTTTATTGTTAGTTATTTTGTTGGGAGCCTTTCCCTTAAGTGTACATGCCGATGAATCTGGAAGCATAATTCTGTACACTCCTTACACAAAAATTTCCGTGACGCCCGGAGCGTCCATTGATTACAGCATTGATTTGATTAACAACACGGACGGGGTTACAAATGCAAATCTCTCGGTCAGCGGATTGCCGGGCAGTTGGAAGCATGAAATCAAGTCAGGCGGCTGGACCCTCAGCCAGCTTTCTGTACTGCCCCAGGAAAAGAAAACGTTCAATTTGAAAGTGGAAGTTCCTCTAAAAGTAAATAAAGGAAGTTATCATTTCACAGTATTTGCCGGAGAAACCAAACTGCCGCTGGAGGTGGTCGTGGCCCAGAAAGGAACTTACCAGACCGAGTTCACTACCGACCAGCCCAATATGCAGGGCAATTCCAAGTCCACCTTTACCTTCAATGCCACTTTGAAAAACCAGACGGCCGACCAGCAGCTGTATGCGCTGATGGCCAATGCCCCCAGAGGCTGGAGTGTCGTGTTCAAGCCCAACTATAAGCAGGCCACTTCTGCCCAGGTGGAAGCGAACAGCAGCCAGAATGTGAGTATAGAGATTGTCCCTCCCGCCAATGTGGAAGCCGGCAATTACAAGATTCCGGTACGTGCGGCTACCGGTACGACTTCTGCCGACTTGGAGCTGGAAGTTGTTGTCACGGGTTCCTACGAGATGGAATTGTCCACGCCCAGAGGATTGTTGAGTACCGAAATCACAGCGGGAGATGTGAAGCGTATCGAGTTGGTGGTCCGGAATACCGGCTCTTCATTGTTGAAAGATATCCAGCTTTCTGCCAATAAGCCCGTGGACTGGGAAGTGTCTTTTGAGCCTTCGAAGATTGATATGCTGAAGGCGGGGGAAACGGCCAATGTCGTAGCTACCATGAAAGCATCCAAAAAGGCATTGCCCGGAGATTATGTGGCTACCATGACGGCCAAAACTCCTGAAGTGAATACAGACGCCCAATTCCGCATTGCCGTGAAAACCCCGATGATATGGGGATGGGTGGGCGTTTTGATAATAATCGTTGCCATAGGTGCCGTATGCTATCTGTTCCGTAAATATGGAAGGAGGTGAGCATGGACGAGCGAGTGATTGCATTGACAGACTTGACCAAGCAGTATGGGCGCTTCACTGCCGTAGACCGCATTTGCTTGACTATCCGTAAAGGGGAGATTTTCGGATTATTGGGGCCAAACGGCGCCGGCAAGTCAACTACCATCCTGATGATGCTGGGACTGACGGAACCCACTTCCGGCTCTGTGGAGATTTGCGGTATCGACTCTACCAGGCATCCTATCGAGGTAAAGCGGAAAATAGGCTATCTGCCCGAAGATGTGGGGTTTTATGATGACATGACCGGTCCGGAAAACCTTATATATACTGCGCGTCTCAATGGCATTTCGGATGCCGAAGCGAAAGTCAAGGCGCTGGAGCTGATGGAGCATGTGGGGCTTGCCGGACAGATGAAAAAGAAGACCGGGAAATATTCGCGCGGTATGCGCCAGCGATTGGGGCTGGCAGACGTGCTTATCAAAAATCCGGAAATTATAATCCTGGATGAACCTACTTCGGGAATAGACCCTGCCGGTGTTCAGGAGTTCATCGAGCTCATTAGGCAGTTGAGCCGGAAGGAGGGACTGACCGTCTTGTTCTCTTCCCACCACCTGGACCAGGTGCAGAAAGTTTGCGACCGCGTGGGACTGTTCAACAGTGGGAAGCTGGTCACCTTGATTGATATGTCTGATTTGAAGGACAAGCATCAGGAATTATCTGATATTTATAACCATTATATGGAGGAAGGAGGAGAAAGGCATGAATAAAGTCAATTATCCTTTTCGGGTAGTCGTCAACAAGGAAATATCCGACCATGTGAAAAGTTGGCGGTTCATTATCTTGATGGGAATCATTTTGCTTACGTGCATGGGCTCACTCTATACCTCGCTTACCAACATAGGTGCCGCCATCAAGCCCAATGACCCGGACGGTTCGTTCCTTTTCTTGAAGTTATTCACAGCCTCGGATGGCACATTGCCTTCTTTTGTGCAGTTTATCAACTTTCTGGGGCCGTTGTTGGGGATTGCGCTGGGATTCGATGCTATAAATTCGGAACAGAACAAGGGGACGTTGAGCCGTATGCTGTCACAGCCTGTTCATCGTGATTGCATTATCAATGCCAAGTTCGTGGCTGCATTGATTGTGATAGGTATCATGCTGTTTGTACTGGGATTCCTCGTAATGGGCTGCGGGTTGATAGCGATAGGCATTCCTCCCACAGCAGAAGAATTTTGGAGGATTGTATTCTTTCTCATAATCAGTGTGTTCTATGTGGCATTCTGGCTGAATCTGGCCATTCTGTTTTCGCTTTGCTTCCGTCAGGCGGCCACCTCGGCATTGGCTTCGGTGGCGGTATGGTTGTTTTTCAGCGTGTTCTATAC
>VOFH01001527.1_pt1 | contig 18525 bp, 21 predicted proteins | sample 5384091 | NCBI WGS metagenome assembly VOFH01 (sample SAMN12384727, study PRJNA508395) | human gut metagenome | isolation source: healthy gut G | host: Homo sapiens
AAATGCTTCAATGTCTCAAGTAATTTACTGTTATCACGCTGATGCAGCCCAATACTTGGTTCGTCTAAAATATATAATACGCCTACCAAACCAGAACCAATCTGTGTTGCCAGACGAATACGCTGTGCCTCACCGCCAGAAAGCGTTCCGGCAGCACGATCCAAAGTAAGATAATCCAGTCCGACATCATTCAGAAATTTTAGCCGGGCCAGAATTTCTTTTAGGACTTGTTTTGCTATAATCTGCTGTCGTTCAGTAAGTTTCAACGCATTAAAAAATTCTATTGCATCACGTACGGTCAACGCTGTGACCTGACAAATATTTTTACCGCCAACAAGAATGGCAAGAACCTCTTTTTTCAACCTGGCACCATGACACACAGGACAAGGAGTACTTGTCATAAACCCTTCAATATCCAAACGCATCCGTTCGGAAAAAGCTTCTCGATGGCGACGGCGCAGCATAGGAATAATACCCTCAAAAGCAGTAGTATGTTTTTTACTTCTCCCTGCATATTTTCATAGACAAAAGAAAATTTTTCTTCACCAACCGCACCAAAATCATATCCATAAGCCTTCAGAACCGCTCCCAGCTGTTTCATATGATAAGCTTCCATATTCGTGCTGAGTGCTGCAATTGCACCTTCCGCAAAGGTTTTAGCGCCATCTGGAATAATCAGCTCTTTATCCAATTCCATATTCATGCCCAACCCAGTACATTCAGGACAAGCACCATAAGGGTTATTGAAGGAAAAGAGACGCGGCTCGATTTCAGGCAAACTTATACCACAATCACTGCAGGCAAAATGTTCGCTGTACAATTGCGTTTCACCATTAATAACATTTATTTCCACCAAACCATCAGCCAACTTTAAAGCCGTCTCTATAGAATCTGATAACCTCTGAGCGATACCATCACGTACAGCCAAACGATCAACTATCACGGATAAGTCGTGCTTTCTTTTCTTATCCAGAGATATTTCTTCATCTAATGTGCGCACCTCACCATCAATATACATTCTGGCGTAACCAGCTTTGCGCATAGAATCTAAAATTTTCTGATGTTCACCCTTACGGCCGCGCACCAAAGGTGCCATAACCATAAATTTAGTATTTTCAGATAGTTCCAGAACATGATCGACAATCTGCTCAACTGTCTGCCGTTCAATAATTTTTTCCGCAATTTGGGCAATGAGGTTCTCCAATACGGGCAAACAACAAGCGCATATAATCATATATTTCAGTTACTGTGCCCACTGTTGAACGCGGATTACGACTGGTAGTCTTCTGGTCGATGGAAATGGCAGGGCTGAGCCCTTCAATATAATCCACATCCGGCTTATCCATCTGTCCTAAAAATTGACGCGCATAAGCGGACAGCGATTCGACATAACGACGCTGCCCTTCCGCATAGATAGTATCAAATGCCAAAGAAGATTTACCGCTGCCAGATAAACCGGTAACTACAACCAGCTCATCACGCGGTATCTCAACTGTGATATTTTCAGGTTATGCTGCCTGGCACCTTTTACAATTAATTGTTCTTTCATTACTTACTCCTGTTTTTAGGTTTAGGCGACAATTTCTGGCCTAACTGTCCTTTAATTACGATCAAACGGTCCCTTAATTCTGCAGCAAGCTCAAAGTTAAGTTCCTTGGCAGCAACAGCCATACGTTTTTCAAGTTCTTTCGCCATTTTCTGCAATTCTTTTTCCGACCGTTTTTTTATCGCATTATCACTGTAATCTTCCGTCCCGTCATCCTCGGCAATCTTCGTCAGTTTTATCAGCTGACGTTGTTCTTTATAGATAGTTTTTGGTGTAATCTGATGCTCTTTATTATAATCTTCCTGCAGTTCCCGGCGGCGGTTTGTTTCATCAATGGCACGCCGCATTGAATCCGTAATACGGTCAGCATACATTATGACCCGTCCGTGCTCATTACGGGCAGCTCTGCCAATGGTCTGGATCATAGCAGTATCACTGCGCAGAAAACCTTCTTTATCGGCATCTAAGATAGCAATCAGAGAAACCTCCGGTAAATCCAGGCCTTCCCGCAGCAGATTTATTCCAACCAGTACATCAAACTTACCATTACGCAGATCATCAATAATTTCAGCACGCTCAATAGTAGCAATCTCAGAATGCAAATAACGGACTTTTACCCCAGCTTGTTTCAAATATTCAGTCAGATCCTCAGACATCCGCTTAGTCAGAGTTGTAACTAAAGTACGTTCTCCTGCTTCAGTAACTTTATGTATTTCATTCAGCAAATCATCAATCTGACCTTTGATTAGCCTGATTTCTACCTGCGGATCTAATAAACCAGTAGGTCTGATAATCTGCTCTACCACCTGCTGCGTCTGCTCCATTTCATATTTTGCAGGAGTTGCGGAAACATAAATCACCTGATTTATCTGCTGCTGAAATTCATCAAAGGTAAAAGGCCTATTATCAAAAGCAGACGGCAGCCTGAATCCATGTTCTACAAGCATCTCTTTACGCGAACGGTCACCAGCGTACATCGCCCTGATCTGTGGTAATGTCACATGTGATTCATCAATTACTAATAGGAAATCCTTTGGAAAATAATTAACTAAAGTAAATGGAGGTTCTCCTGCCTTACGATTAGCTAAATGCCGTGAATAATTTTCGATTCCGGAGCAGTACCCCATTTCATTCATCATTTCCAGATCATAGTTAGTACGTTGTTCCAGACGTTGTGCTTCCAGCAATTTATTATGTGAATTAAGATATTCAAGTCGTTCTGCCAATTCTACTTTAATGTCTTCCATTGCCCGATCCAGGTTTTCACGAGAGGTTACATAGTGAGAAGCAGGGAAAATAGCAACATGGCTGCGTTTAGCCAAAATTTCTCCAGTCAGTACATCAACTTCCAATATCCGCTCAACTTCGTCATCAAACATCTCAATGCGTACTGCTTTTTCATTATAGCCAGCAGGAATAACTTCGATAACATCTCCGCGAACACGGAAAGTACCACGTTGAAACGCAATATCATTACGATCATATTGAATCTCGACTAATTTGCGTAAAATAGCTTGTCTGTCAATCTTCTGTCCTACACGCAGAGACAGCACCATATCATAATATTCCTGTGGCGCACCCAATCCATAAATACAAGATACACTGGCCACAATAATTACGTCACGGCGTTCAAATAAAGCGCTAGTAGCAGAATGTCGGAGTTTATCTATTTCATCATTGATCGATGCATCTTTTTCAATATAGGTATCAGATTGTGGAATATAAGCCTCCGGTTGATAATAATCGTAATAACTCACAAAATATTCCACTGAATTTTCAGGAAAAAAAGCTTTAAACTCACTTGCTAACTGTGCCGCCAATGTTTTATTATGCGCAATAACCAATGTTGGTTTATTCACTTTATTAATAACCTGCGCAATAGTATAGGTTTTCCCAGTTCCGGTAGCCCCTGAGCAAGACCTGTGTCCGCAGTCCTTTTTCTATACCTTCTGCCAACTTCTCAATAGCCTGAGGCTGATCTCCATCCGGCTCAAAAGGTGCTGTTATTTTAAAATCCATATTTTGACCTCTTGTCATTACTAAAAATTTATTTCAAAACTAATCCGACTGGGCAATGGTCACTGCCCGTGATATCAGCATAAATCACGCTGTCTTCTATTCTGTCAGCCCATCTGTCAGAAACAAGCCAGTAATCAATACGCCATCCCGCATTCTTTTCGCGCGCTTTAAACATATACGACCACCAGGTATAAGCACCTTCTTTTTCGGGATAGAGATGGCGAAACGAGTCAGTAAACCCCGCCGTTAACAACTCCGTCATTTTTGCTCTTTCTTCATCAGTAAACCCGGCATTATTACGATTAGTTTTCCAGTTTTTCAAATCTATCTCACGATGAGCAACATTAAGATCTCCGCAAACAAGCACCGGTTTAATTTGGTCAAGCTTCAACAGATAATCACGAAATGCATCTTCCCATATCTGTCTGTAATCCAACGTTCCAGCCCGCGCTGTGAATTAGGCGTATATACATTTACCAGATAAAACTCCTTATATTCGGCAGTAATAACACGCCCTTCTTTATCATGTTCTTCAATTCCCAAACCATAGGTGACAGTAAGAGGCTTGACTTTAGAAAAAACAGCCGTACCGGAATACCCCTTTTTTCAGCGCTGTTCCAGTACTCCTCATATCCAGGAAAACAAACTCCGCCTGCTCACGCTGCATTTTTGTTTCCTGAACGCAAAAAACATCTGCGTCGACGCTGTCCATAAATTCTTTAAAGCCTTTATTCATACAGGCCCGCAGCCCATTTACATTCCAAGAAATAAATTTCATCTCAACACTTCCCATCTGCAGTTTTTTTTGACTAAAAAAATTCTTTAATAGTAATATTTTATCATTTATCATAGCTTTTTTAAAGAGACTTCACCGAACAGGATTTGACAATTCTGCAAACAAACGTACACCCAAATAAAAAACCTCGACCATATCAGGTCGAGGCATTAAAACTTAATTTCATTGAATATGAGAAACTCTATCAGCGGCTTCTTTTTTCTTAGCATCGTTAAAACGCGGCAAAGTACTGAGATAACCGGTAATACGGCGTACACGCACTATGGTGTCATAATGTGGTTTAACAACTACATCATTACCGTCAAGCCCTAAATCCAAAGACAACAATGTTTTATGCGGCATTACCTGTAATTGATTATTGAGATAAATGGCGGCTTCTTCTTGCGAGATCCCATCCGCGCAATTAATTTTTATACCATGCAGTTCATAGGTCATGTTAACCAGCTCCTTAGATAAAATTCCATGACCTAATTATAAATCAATAATAATTATTTGTAAAGCCCTTTCTACAATATTTTGTGTTTATTTCACTTATTAACTTTTCCATATACAATATTTAGTACATCATTTTATGACTTCAATTAATAACAGGACGATTTTCCATGATATTTACCTGTTTACTGATTGCCCATTTCATAGTTTCTTCCGGAGCAGTCTGATTCCCCAATTCTTTTATCTCATTTTCCCTAATCCGTTTTTTAGAGAATCTATCACCATCTTTTCGGTAAACATAGATATCAGCATTTAAAACCGTTCTTACATAGGTTGAACCGTCTTCATTACGCCATATCATTCCCTGCACCATCTGCTCGTACATGTCGTGCACAATGACCAAAACTAACGCTTCCGCTGGTATTTCTTCTGCTATCTTCCTCGTAACAGATTGGTCGACAACACTTTTTCCATGTCCCGTAAAAATATTTTCTGCAGTCACCTTTTTAGTCCGATCTGTATCAACCAGCTTAAAATCAGGGAAATGATACGCCCAACGTACAGGCTCACGCCACATTTTATAAACCTGCTGCGTTACGTTACCACTGTTATCAAAAACTACAAAGGCTACAGGCTGATCAGCAAAAGCGGCAGCCGTATTAGGAACAATTGCCACTATTGTTAATAAAACAGCCAACAACAGCCAGTTAAATTTTTCATTAATACTCCCTCCTATCAGCGTAATTCAGCAGCTTTACCATTGGCAAGCCGCTCTATACCTAAATGAACAGCTATTGTCTGACCGATATCAGAAAACGTCCGCATGGGTAGTAAAGCCTTACTAACAATATTTTTACCAAAAAACAAGACCGGAATTTTTTCACGTGTATGGTCACTGCCACTCCAGGTTGGATCACATCCATGATCTGCAGTAACCAGCAACAGGTCATCTTGCTTTAATAACCTAAGCAGTTCAGGCAAACGATCATCAAAATATTCCAATCCTTCCCCATAGCCTTCAACATCACGCCGATGCCCGAAGGAAGAATCAAAATCCACAAAATTTACAAAAACCAGGCTATTATCAGGAGCTTCTTGCACAGCCTGCAATGCAGCGGCAAATAATTTATCAAGACCACTGGCAGGATAATGCTTCGTAATTCCGCGGTGAGCAAAAATATCAGCAATTTTACCCACCGCATAGACACTGCCACCTGCTGCTACCAGTTTGTCCAGCAACGTATCAGCAGGAGCAGGCACAGCATAATCATGTCTGTTGCCAGTCCGCACAAAATCTTCTGCACGAGTGCCCACAAAAGGACGCGCTATAACGCGCGCTATATGGTAAGGTTTAACTAGTTCATAGCAAATCTTACATAATTCATATAATCGTTCAAGACCAAACACTTCTTCATGCGCCGCAATTTGCAAAACACTGTCTGCGCTGGTGTAAATAATTGGCTTGCCAGTCTTTAGATGTTCTTCCCCAGTTCTTTTATTATTTCAGTTCCAGATGCATGCTTTTCCCCCAATACCCCCGGCAAATTTCCCTGTTTAATAATTTTCTCAACTAATTCCTTTGGAAAACATTTTAGCTGCTGCGGAAAATACCCCCAGTCAAAAAGTACCGGGACGCCTGTAATCTCCCAGTGCCCGCTCAGAGTATCTTTACCATGGCTTATTTCCTCTGCATAAGTATAAGCAGCATCGATTTTACTATCGTCACTGCTTAGAGGATACGCCAGCTTTTGACCACGGCTGAGCTCTGCCGCACCTGCCAGTCCTAACCTTGCCAGATTAGGCAGATGTAAATACCTGGGACTTCCATCCGCACTTTTGCGGTTTGCAGCCATCCACTCACAAATATGTCCTAATGTATCTGCACCGCTGTCACCAAACTTTTCAGCGTCATGGGCATAGCCAATACCAAAAGAATCCAATAATAAAATAATGCTTCTTGCCATGTTATTTACCTGCCTTTATTAAATCCTGCAAAGTCTTTTTTACTACTGCCTGAAATCTTTGCGAAGCCAATTCGTAAAGATCCGGCGGCGCAACCAGTTCGCTGTCAGTCCTTTTAGCAACGACGCCGCAAATTGAAGCCGCTTGCAAACCAAAACTCTGAGCAACTATAAACAGCGCTGCAGTTTCCATCTCATAATTTAAAGCTCCTAATGCCTGCCACTCTTGTAGACTCCCCTGCAATGATTTTCTCACATAGCCTGTATAGCTGTCATAACGTTCCTGACCAGGCCAAAAAGTATCACTGGAAACAGAAATACCAGTATGATATGGAATTGACAGACTTTCTGCTGCCTGCTGCAGGGCCAGAGTTAACTCAAATGAAGCCACTGCAGGAAAATTCAAAGGCGCATAGTGCTGTGACGTTCCGTCTAAACGTACTGCCGCTTTATTGATAACAAGATCACCAAGTTCTACATCTTTCTGAATAGAACCAGTTGTTCCGACACGAATAAAATTCTTTATGCCAAGACGTGCCAATTCTTCCATTCCTATGGCGACAGAAGGTCCTCCCATGCCCGTAGAACAAACCAATACCGATGTTCCTTCAACATCCGCCATCCAGCTTGTATATTCACGATGACAACCGACAGGCTCAGCGGTGCCAAGAGCTCTGGCCAACGCTTCTACACGCCCTGGATCTCCAGGCAGCAAAGCATACTCTGCTCCTTTAAGCATTTCTGCTGAAATACCAATATGATAAAGAACTTCATTAGGCATTACTTTATTCCCCATGCTACTGCCTCGCTTTCTTAAAATCATACTTCTACTTAATCTATATATTCGCCATTTTCATACTTGCTCCTGCTAAAAGATATTACAGCAATGTGAAATAAAAAACTGCCGCAGCAAATGCTGAGACAGTAATATTTTTAATAACCCAAACTCTCGCCAACTAAAATCACTTTGATTTTTCCTTTAGGTTTACAGCGTCTGGTAGTCAATATATAATTGCAAATACAGTCAGGTGCGTTACAATCTGCACAAAGCCCTGTTTCCATACAAGGAGTTTTTAACTGAGGAAAACGCTGAACATTAATAGGCGCCGCCAACATTCTCACACGTGCCAAAGCATCATCCTGGGTTTTGACGATTTTATTGATCCCTGCAATAACAATTACACTTTTAGGACCATACACCATAGCTGCCACACGATTTCCAGTACCATCAATATTTACCAGCTGTCCATCTTCACTAACAGCATTACTGCTCATTAAAAAAGTATCACACAACAGTGCTTTACGCATCAGCTCCGTTCTCTGCGCAGGTGTTTCTGTCGTGTCACGGTCAATAACCTTATAGCGTCCGCTTCGCATTACATCTAACAGTCCAATTTCCTGTATGGTAACGGAACCGCCCCAGGATACAACGTCGTCTTCAGATATAAGTTCTAATGCTTTGTCTAAAGCCGCAGGCTTATCCGAACAATAAAAAGCTTCAAAACCACGTCTTTCCAAATTTTTCAAAACTGTTTTACATGCAGCTTCACTGCGTAATTGAGTAGGAGTTTTTGCCATTCTGCTCACCTCTTATTCTGCAACTACTTCCCCTATGAATACTTCATCAGTTTCATCATGTTCTTTTAAAGTAACTTCAATAGTTTCCTTATGAGCAGTTGGTACGTTTTTACCAACAAAATCAGCGCGAATAGGCAATTCCTTATGTCCTCGATCAATAAGCACTGCTAATTGGATAGACCGTGGGCGTCCCATGTCAATGACAGCATCCAGCGCGGCTCTAATCGTACGACCAGTATAGAGAACATCATCTACTAAAACGATATTCTTCCCATTCAGATCAAAATCAATATCAGTTCCATGTACGATCGGATTATACCCCAAGGTAGAAAGGTCATCACGATATAAGGTAATATCAAGCATACCCACTTTTACTTTTACGCCTTCAATAATTTCAATTTCCTGTGCAATCCGTTGTGCCAACGGCACTCCTCTGGTTCGAATACCAACAAGCACAACATTATTGACACCCTTGTTCTTTTCGATGATTTCATGTGCGATACGTACCAACGCACGACGCATTGCATCACTGTCCATAATAACATTTTTCTTAACTACTTTACTCATACAGCTCACCTCAAACTATTTTAGAATTGTCCGTTACGTAAACGGGTAATAATTTTCTGCATATCTTCCGGCAGCCCCGCCTCAAACCGCAGCCGTTCTCGTACGCGGATGTGTAAACTCCAGTTCCTGTGAATGAAGTGCCTGCCCATGAATCGCAAATGGAACCTTCATCGGAGAATATTTAGGATCTCCTACTAAGGGATATCCCAAATAGTCCATATGGACACGTATCTGATGTGTTCGACCTGTTCTCAAACGGCAGCGTACAATAGTAAAACGTCCAAAACGCTCAAGCACTTCATAATCAGTTACTGCGGTACGCCCACCCTCTTGTACTACCGTCATCTTTTTACGGTCATTTTTATCACGAGCTATCTTCGCCGAAATTGTCCCGGTATCCTCTTTTATATTGCCCCTGACAATAGCAATATATGAACGTTTGGCAGTTTTGTTTTGAATCTGTTCCGATAAAGATATATGTGCAGCATCATTCTTAGCTACAATCATGATGCCTGAAGTATCCTTATCCAAACGGTGCACAATCCCCGGCCTGATTACATTATTTATCCCTGATAAATTTTGGCAATGATGAAGCAGTGCATTAACAAGAGTACCGGTATAATGGCCTGGTGCTGGATGCACCACCATCCCACGGCTTTTATTAACAACAACTACATCTTCATCTTCAAAAATAACATCCAAGGGAATAGCCTCAGAACGAATTTCTAAAAGTTCCGGCTCTGGCAGCATAACTGTGAACACATCGCCGGCCTTAACTTTATAGTTGGCTTTAAACACTTTTGCTCCACGAAATACACGCCCTTCCTCCAAAAGTTTTTGCATATTGGAGCGCGACACCTCTAGTTTTGCAGCCAGATAAATATCGAGTCTTTTCCCAACATCATTTTCTGCAGCAGCAATATTTTCTACTTCTTCAGTATTTCTGTCTGTATTAAATTCCATATAATAAAACCCACCCCTACACAAATAGCAATATCTGCCACATTAAAAATAGGCCAGATACGAAAATCAAAAAAATCTACAACCATACCATTTTCAGCTCTGTCTATCAGATTACCGACAGCCCCACCAATAAAAAGTGCTGTTCCGGCCCGCACACACAAAGGTTCTGCTAAGATTTCTTTTCTAAACCACCAAACTATGACCAGCACCAGCAAAGCTACACAAATAAAAAAAGTTCTGTTATGAGCAAACATTCCAAAGGCAGCCCCTGGATTCAAAATATAAGTTAAATGGAAAATGTTAGGAATGATGGGAATACTTTGTCCTTCAGCCATCATAGCTACAACTATATTTTTTGTCAATTGGTCAAGCAAAACGACTAACGCCGCCAGCCAAATCAAAATCATAAGTTACTCCTATATTTATAAAAATTACTCTTATTATTATACCTGTAAAATTATCTTTTTTCAATGCTTCTTTGCCATAGTGTAATGAGAATCACTTGAGTAATCAGTCTTAATAATTAAAGTATATATTTTTTTACATTTATGCATAAATAATTTTGACAGTCCTATATAAAAAACCCGGCACCAAATAGTACCGGGTTTTATAAATAAACTATTAGTACAGAATTTTATTAGCTATAACCAAACGTTGAATTTGGTTTGTGCCTTCATAAATCTGCATGATCTTAGCATCACGCATCATTTTTTCAACCGGATATTCACGGGAATAGCCATAACCGCCCATTACCTGAACAGCATCAGTAGTCACCTGCATAGCCACATCAGCAGCATAACATTTAGCCATAGCCGCCTCTTTGGAAAATTCCAGCCCCTGGTCACGCATCCAGCATGCTTTCAGTACCATCAATCTTGCCGTTTCAACCTTCATAGCCATATCAGCAATCATGGACTGGATCATTTGGAAAGAAGCAATCGGCTGGCCGAATTGTTTTCTTTCTTTAGCATATTTTACAGCACAATCTAAAGCAGCCTGAGCCAGACCAACGGATACTGCTCCAACAAAAGGACGTGCAGAATCCAAAGTATTCATTGCTATACGGAAGCCCTCGCCTTCACGGCCAACACGGTTAGATTCTGGAATCACAACATCCTGTAAAATCAATTCAGGTATTAGAGGGGCGGATGCCCATTTTATCCTCTTTTTACCAACAGTAAAGCCAGGTGTTCCTTTAGGTACGATAAATGCAGTCAAACCACGGATACCACCGGATTTGCGGGTATTAGCAAATACAAGATAAGTATCTGCAATTCCACCATTAGTAATAAACGCTTTAGTACCATTAAGAGTATAAGTTCCGGCTTCCTTGTTTTTTACAGCTGAAGTAGCGACACCACCGGCATCTGAACCTGCACCAGGTTCAGTTAATGCAAACGCAGCCAGTTTACCATCATTAAGTAAATCACAATGCGCTTGTTTCTGTTCTTCAGTGCCGGCAATCAAAATAGGATAAGACGCCAGGGAGTTCGCAGCCATTGAGGTAGCAACACCTGCACAGCCTTTGCCCAGTTCTTCATAAATAACGGCAACTGTAACGCTGTCCAGTCCAGGTCCGCCATATTCTTCTGGAACAATAACATTCAAAAGCCCCATATCAGCAGCTTTTTCAAGCAGCCCGGGCATAGATTGATTATTTCTGTCCATTTCGGCAGCGTAAGGGGTAATTTCTTTTTCTACAAAATCCCTCACCATTTCCTGTAATTCAAGTTGTTCTTCATTAAGTGCAAAATCCATTTTGTCCTCCTTGTGTTAAGGCTTAAGCCAAATTGCTTGTTAAGGCGACTTGCCGTCAGCCTTTACCATTTACGGGGTATATCCTTAATTGTTTCCACAACAAACAGAGTCGTCAGTACCGTTGCCAACAGAGTATCATTTTCATCATATACCTCAGCTTCGGCCACAAGAGTCATTCGTCCGCAATGGCAAATCTTACAGACAGCATAAAGTTTTTCAGCTGCTGTGTATTTTACAATGTTACAACAAAAATTTAATGTTTCAGCTTCGACACCAACGCTGACAGCGCTGATTTGCAATACAGATTCAAGAAGACGATAAATAACGCTGCTACGGACCTTACCACGATGATCAAGGTCAGTACCGGCCGTCAGAGAAAAACTTATCCGTGTCTGGCCGCAGTTTAACTGTTCTATACTCAGCGCCGGATCATCTAAAAAGCGCCTTTCCAGACAAGCCGATTGCACTAAGAAAAGTATTCCCGATACATTTTCAGTACTCACGAACTACTCATCTCCTACTTGCCATAATCTTACTAAAACATAAACATATTTTGGACATTATACCTTGTGTATTTTACCACAAAAAATTTACTAACTCAATAGTTTTCAGACAATTTTATGCGATTTATGTAAAAAAAATACCACAACAGCTTCCAACGCCCACAAAACTGACTTGTCAGTCATTTTTGTTCAAAAAAATCCGCCAAAGTTTTCTTTGGCGGAAAGTTATTAATGATGGAACAAACGTAAACCAGTAAATGCCATTGCGATATTATATTTATCACATGTTTCAATAACATTATCATCTCTGATACTTCCGCCTGCCTGAGCAATATACTCTACACCGCTGCGGTGAGCGCGTTCAATATTATCACCAAACGGGAAAAAAGCATCACTGCCAAGAGAAACTCCGTGCAGCTTATGAAGCCATACTTTTTTCTCTTCACGTGTCAGCGGAGCTGGTTTTTCGGTAAAGAACTGTTCCCAAATTCCATCTGCAAGTATATCTTCATAATCGTCAGAAATATACACATCAATAGTATTGTCCCGATCAGGACGTCGAATACTGTCCTTAAAAGGCAGTTCTAAAACACTGGGGTTCTGGCGCAGCCACCAGTTATCAGCTTTATTTCCGGCAAGCCTTGTACAATGAACACGAGACTGTTGCCCCGCACCAATACCAATCGCCTGTCCATCTTTAACATAGCAGACGGAATTCGATTGCGTGTATTTCAAAGTAATCAACGCAATCAGAAGATCACGTACTGCATCCTCAGGAATTTCTTTATTGACAGTCGGACGATTTACAAGCAGCTCTGACGTAATTTTAGCCTCATTACGGTCCTGTTCAAAAGTTATACCAAATACATCTTTCGTTTCCTGTATCTCTGGAATATAAGACGGATCAATTTTGATAATATTATAAGTGCCCTTACGTTTAGTTTTTAAAATTTCCAAAGCTTCCTCTGTATAGCCGGGGGCAATAACGCCATCTGAAACTTCTCGAGCCAGCATAGCTGCAGTCTCCTTGTCACAGATATCTGATAAAGCGACAAAGTCTCCGTAAGATGACATACGGTCAGCACCCCGAGCCCTGGCATAAGCAGTAGCCAACGGAGTCAGAGCTAGATCGTCAACATAATATATTTTTTTCAGTACATCGCTCATCGGCAATCCAACGGCAGCACCGGCTGGACTTACATGTTTAAAAGATGCTGCTGCAGGCAGGCCGGTAGCTTCCTTTAATTCTTTTACTAACTGCCAGCTGTTAAAGGCATCCAGAAAATTAATATAACCAGGGCGGCCGTTCAAAACCTCAATTGGCAGTTCACCTATTTTACTATAAATACGCGCCTTACTTTGATTTGGATTACAGCCATACTTCAATAGCAGCTCTTTCACGACTATTCCTCCTTAAAAATATATAAAAAAACCGACACTTCTGGGGTAAAACGCCCAGACGGTCGGCAACACCGGTCATACTCCACGTGGTTAATCCACTTCCGTCAGTTATATGACCTACTTCTGCTTTAGATTATACTTTTTACCGCTCTTTTTGTCAATTATCCTTTTATCTCTTGTCCAACTATGCTACAATTTAGAAAATACTCCAAAGGAGATGTTTTAATGACTTACTGTTACGTCTGCCCACACCGCTGCGGAGTTGACAGGGCAGAAACAATGAACAGTCCAAATGGTATTTTCGGTTCCTGCGGCTGCGGTATGCAGCCAATAGTTGCCCGTGCGGCACTGCATATGTGGGAAGAGCCATGTATAAGCGGCACCAAAGGTTCAGGCACTGTTTTTTTTAGTGGCTGCAATTTACATTGTGCATTCTGCCAAAATTACGAAATCAGCTGTTTAAATAAAGGACAGGAAATATCCGTTGAAAGATTAAAAGAAATTTATTTTGACTTAATTAAACAAGGAGCCCATAATATCAATTTAGTTACAGCAACACATTTTACTGAGGCTATTATCGCAAGCTTACAGGAACCATTGCCAGTCCCTGTAATTTATAATACCAGTGGTTTTGAAACTGTCGATACAATACACAGATTGAAAAATAAAATACAAATATGGCTTCCCGATCTAAAATATAGTGACGATTTAGCCGCAATAAAGTACAGTAATGCGCCTAATTATTTTAATACTGCTACAACGGCCATAAAAACCATGTACAAACAAGTCGGGCCCTACCAAATCGATGAAAATGGTTTATTAAAAAGTGGTGTAATTATCAGGCATCTGCTGTTACCGAATATGTTAGAAAATACACTAAGAGTAATAGACTGGATCGCTGACAATTTTGAACCGGGGCAGGTCCTGTTTAGTCTGATGCATCAATATATTCCATGCGGCCGAGCCGCTGAATACCCTGAAATAAACCGTGTTGTTACTGCAGAAGAATATCAAAAAGTTGAGCAGTACCTTTTCAATTCCGGTATTGAAGACGGCTTTGTTCAGGAAGATACCGCTGCCAGCGCTGATTTTATTCCCATCTTTGATGGGACTGGAGTTTAGTTGACAAAGATTTTATAATCCTATATTATAAAAATATAATTATGAATATTGAAAGGACACTTGAACGAATGAAAAACTGATCCAATTTCGCACCTTATCTGAAAAAGACACAAAAACAGCTTAAAACCAAAAGCTTTGTTAAGTGTTGTCTTTTATCAGTAAGTCAGAATGGATCATTTTCTGCGATTTGAGGCTAAGTCTACCTTTACACCTCCCATTCTGTCTTGAATCGGGAGGTTTTTATTGTCTTCGAAAGTTAGGAGTTGAAATTATATGTACATCCTCGAAACCAATTCATTTAAATATTATTTAGGCGAAAGACTATTATTCAAACTGCCTGCTTTAAAACTACATACAAAAAGCCGTATAGGCCTGATCGGGCTGAACGGAAGTGGAAAAACAACTTTATTAGAGTTATTAGCAGGTATAAGACCAATTCCTGCAGCCGCAAAAATCATTTGCAAAACAACAATGACTATACTACCGCAATTAAAAGAAAGACTCTCCAAAAGCGGTGGCGAAACGACTCAAGCCTACATCCTGCAGGCGCTCAAACAACAATCCGGTTTGCTGCTGGCAGACGAACCAACTAATAATCTTGATATGGACCATTTGTTATGGCTTGAAAAGGAACTTCGGCATTACTCAGGAGCCTTAATATTAGTTTCCCACGATCGTGATTTTTTAGATGCATTATGCAATGAAATCTGGGCTTTGGACGATAAACAACTTCAAATATATCAAGGTAATTACAGTAATTATCAGCAGCAAAAGATAATTTCTGAAAAAACTCATGATCAAGCTTATCGTAAATATATTATGCAAAAAACTCATTTAGAAACAGCTTTTTCTGCCAAACAGCAGCAAGCGCAAAAAGCTGTTAAAACCACGAAGATATCTTTATCAGAAGCCAGGATTACCGGAGCTAAACCCTACTTTGCTAAAAAACAGAAAAAGTTACAGCAAACAGGTCAATCCCTACTGACGAGGTTAGACAAACTTAAACAGATAGAAAAAAGACAATCCTTACCAATAATAAAAATGAATTTACTGTCTTCAAAACTATGGCAGGGACAAATTTTAGTAAGAGCACATAACTGGTCTTATATTATTGATAAAAAACCGCTCTGGCAAACAGTAAGTTTTTCAGTAAAATCCGGCGACAAACTTGCCATCATCGGACCAAACGGCTGCGGGAAAACAACTCTACTCAAACAATTTTTAAAAGCACAAAACAAACACTTGCCAAATGTGCAAATAGCCGGCGGAGCAAAAATAGGTTACTTCAGTCAGGATATTGATATTCTTGATCCTGATAAAAACCTGCTCCGTAACCTGCAGTCAACGTCTTCACAAAGCGAAGCTTTATTACGTACTGTTTTAATAAGACTTCGTTTCAAACGCGAAGATTTTTTTAAACCAATACAGCTTTTAAGCGGCGGTGAAAAAGCCAAAGCTGCTTTAGCAAAAATATTAGTCAGTGACTGTAATGTACTTATGCTAGACGAACCAACCAATCACTTGGATCTGGATGCTGTAACTGCTTTAGAAGAATTATTATGCAATTATCCAGGAACTTTGATTTTTACAACCCATGACCGCCGCCTGCTTAAAGCCATTGCTAAAAATTTATTAGTCTTTGATGGAACAAAACTGAACTTTTTCCCTGGGCCATATGACGACTACTCAAATAAACAAATAAGCACTGAGTATACTGAAGCAACAGCAGATATTTTACTTATAGAAAATAAACTGGCTGAAATTATCAGTCGCCTTAGCCTCAATCCAACTGAAAAATTAGAAGCAGAGTTTCAATCATTACTGGCAAAAAAACGCCTTTTATTGTCAAAACAATCATCTTGATTTACAAAATAGTTTGCATTAGTCGAATTTAGCTGTTAAAATATAACTCACAATGTATTTTATTTTGCAATTTGTATCCAAGGAGAAAGATGATAAACAATTCACATAATAAATATATCATTTTCATATTGTTGCAAAGTTTTCTATACGGCTTAGGTAATCCACTCACTAAAATTGCTTTTGCCAGTATCACACCTTTATGGTGTCTGGCCTTTCGTTTTGGTCTGGCTTTTTCTCTCTTCGCAATTTTCTTTGCAACACGCTTAAGGAAACAGCTGCAGGTACTTTCTGCAAGCCAATATCTGCCAGCAGGATTATGTATGGCTTCAGCTTATATTTCATGTAATCTGGCATTAGAAGGAACTACGGCAACGAATGTTGGCTTTATTATGTCCTTATCAGTAATTTTCGCACCGCTTTTGTCAATAATAGTCTTACAGCGACCTTATAAACTTTCACATCTTCCTATACAACTATTGGTCATTTTCGGTATGTATCTACTCTGTAGTAATGGAGGAACGTTTTCTTTTAACCAGGGAGATTTATGGGCATTGCTTACAGCAGTCAGCGTCGCAGGAGCACTGGTCTTTGGAGAAAAATCTCTGAAAGCAACAGATGCTATCACTATTTCTGCTATTCAAACCTTTATTACGGCAGTTATCAGCATCGCAGGAGCTTTATTATTCGACGATATCAGCACTATCACTAAAATTCAACCAGAAGCCTGGGCTGTTGTTATCTATCTGGCTATTACATGTACCTGCCTGGCTTATTTTCTGCAAAACGCTGCCTTGAAATTCTTATCTTCCTCCTTAGTATCAATGCTGCAATGTACTCAACCTATTTTAACTGCTGCAGCCTCATACTTTTTACTTAATGAAAAATTAACTTTTACAGGTATGAGCGGAGCTGTAATAATTTTAGCTTGTATAATTTCTGAAAATATTTTAGAAAAAAAGTAAAACCGCGGTAAACCGCGGTTTTACTTTTACTTTTGTACTTTATTACGTCTTTCAGCTTCCATCTTCTTAAAAGCTTCTCTTTCCTGGCAAAGTTCCTCATATAAAGCCAGGCCATTCCAACTTTTATTATTTTCCGTAATCATCGCTTTTAACTCTATTCTTCCTACCCCTACACGCTGCAAAGCAATTAAAAATTTTTGTAACTTGCTGCCGTCAAATCCATGCAGCACCAACATTTCTTCCTGAAATTCTTCTCCCTGATAAACTTCTCCGTGATTTTCTATTCCAGAAATTCCCAATAAAGCTCCCAGCGGCTGCTCATACTCTGCTCTTGCAACCTCTTTAAACCTCACCTGCATCATCATACAGACCATTTTAATCATTTTTAACTTTTCTTCATTGAAATTATATAATAAAGCAACAGAATTGTTCATACAATGCTCCTTTTCGATAATAATTATTGTTACCGCTATTATAGCATATTTTTCGCACTATTAGCTAACTCTACCAAAATAACTTTCAAGACGGACACAAAAAGACGCCTGCCAAAAAATTCCAGCAGGCGTTATTTTTATTCAACTGTTACTGATTTAGCAAGATTCCTAGGCTTATCAACATCACAGCCACGAGTTAAAGCAGCATAATAAGCTAACAGCTGCAAAGGTAGGACAGCAAGCAACGGAGCTAGATATTTATCTGTTCTGGGAATGAAAATAACATGATCAGCATATTTTGCAATACTGTCATCACCTTCAAAAGCAATTGCAATGACCATCGCTTCACGCGCTTTTACTTCCTGCAGATTGCTGACTGTTTTATCATAAACATCAGGCTGTGTAGCTAAAACGATTACCGGCACACCTTCAACAATCAAAGCCAAAGTACCATGTTTCAGTTCTCCCGCTGCATAAGCCTCGGCATGGATATAAGATATTTCTTTAAGCTTCAAAGCACCTTCCAGCGCAACAGCATAATCAAGGCTGCGGCCCAGGAAAAATGCATCTTCACTGCTGCCATAACGGGTTGCAAAAACTTTAATCTGATCTACATTTTC
>VOFH01002229.1_pt1 | contig 18523 bp, 19 predicted proteins | sample 5384091 | NCBI WGS metagenome assembly VOFH01 (sample SAMN12384727, study PRJNA508395) | human gut metagenome | isolation source: healthy gut G | host: Homo sapiens
CAACTTCGTCCTCGGAACGCTGAGGGACTATCTCGACTCAGGAAGACTCTGCTGGCCAATTTTGACCAACAACGGACTCACCAGCTTCTCCGGGAGAAAGCGATGGACTTAGATTACGCGGATCTCTGCGATCCCAAGGTGGTCAACCCGGTCACCAGCGCCGAGCAGCAGTGCAACTACACCGGCACCCTTTCCAGCCTGGTCGCTCATTTTATGAAGATGCTTCAGGATCTTCTCTCTTCCGGAACCGCGCTGCTCATGGTGATATACCTCTGTTTTGCTCCGGGATAGGCCCAGGGTCTGCTCGCTGTGTTGTGCAGTCCGGCTGTAAGCCTCAGCAGCCTTTTGTTGATGGTAGGCGGCTCCTGCTTCCTGATAAGCCGTCTCAACCAAAACGGAGGGCAGGCCGCCGATGTACAACATGCCCAGGCTGAAAACGGCATTGAATACATGGTCTCGAAGGTCTTTTGTAACATTGAAGCCGGAAAGGTCATTCGGTTGTATCATATGCAGCAGATGCTGCGGGAGAATTATTCACACTTTATGCATGTCGCAAAACCTGTGTATGTGGCTATGTGCCGGGACGACTTGCATTTCTCCCTTCTCTCCACAGCTCTGTCCGGCCTCTTCTCCATTTATGCCTATCTGTTGGTGCTGTGGAAGGTCCTGGCCGGTGCAATTTCCATCAGTTCTCTCGCTCAATATACAGGCGCGCTGGCAACGCTTCAGGACAGCATCATCTCTATCCTTCAGCAAAACCGCCTCATTCGCCGTCAAGTCTCTTATCTGCAAAACTTCCTGACTTTCCTAAACCAGACCAGTGGGCACAGCGGTACCATCCCCATAGAAAAACGCCAGGACCACGTGTATGAAATTGCCTTCCACGACGTATCCTTCACCTATCGGCAGCAGCAAACCGGCTTTGTCCCATGTGTCCTGCCGGTTGACCTTGAAGGATAAGATGGCTGTGGTGGGACTCAACGGCGCAGGCAAAACCACCTTTATTAAACTGCTGTGCCGGCTTTACGATCCCTCAGAGGGCTATATCACCCTCAACGGGTCGACATTCGAAAATATGACTACCGGGAATATCAAAGCCTCTTCGGCGTGGTGTTCCAGGACTTCCATATTTTCCCCCTCCCGGTCGGCCAAAATGTGGGGGCCTGCCTAAAACCGGACGAACAGCGGGTTTGGCAGTGCCTGGACCTGTCCGGCGTCGCCGGGCGCATCCGGGATATGGGTCAGGGACTGGATACCCCGGTGACGCCTCTGGAGGAGTCCGGCGAGGCGCTCAGCGGCGGGGAAATGCAGAAGGTCGCCATTGCCCGGGCTCTGTACAAGGACGCCGCTTTTGTTATTCTAGATGAACCCACCGCCGCCCTCGACCCTCTCAGCGAATATGAAATCTACTCCCATTTTGACGATCTCGTTCGGGATAAAACCAGCATTTATATTTCTCACCGCATGAGCAGCTGCCGGTTCTATGGGGATATCCTGGTCTTCAGGATGGGCAAATCCGGGAGCAGGGCAGCCATGAGGCGCTGCTTCAGCGGAATGGTCTCTATGCCGCCATGTGGAATGCCCAGGCGCAGTATTATAAGTAAAGCATAATCAAAACAACACCGGCACAGAAACGTCTTTCCTTCTCCTCGCCAGGACCAAAAGGCGTTTCTGTGCCGGTATGATTTTTGCTCTGCTTTTTTCATAGATTTCGTCTAGATCTGTCTCGACTTTTCTTGACAAAAAGGGGACGCAGACGTATCATAGAGCCCGGAAGAAACCACCGGGCGGCTTGTTCGCCCCACACGAAAAAGGAGAAATCTAAATGAGACAGACAAAAAAAGTACTGTGCTTGGTGCTGTGCCTGGCGTTGGTCCTCAGTGTCGCCGTGCCGGTTTCCGGCGCCGGCGTCCTGAGTTCTCAGTATGCCTCGTACGCAGCGGCCGGTCACAGCAACGCACCCCAGAGTGAAACCCGCACACTATCTGCAGACAACGCCACCATCGCCATTTTAACGACGACTGATATGCATGGCCGGGTATACGACTGGAACCCCTATACAGACAGCGCCTTGAGCAATAACTATCTTCAGGCAGCTGAGATAATCGCACGGCAGCGGGCTCTGGCGGATGACTCTCTGGTCATTGATGTCGGCGACGTGCTCCAGGGAAGCGCCATCAGCAGCTACAATATTTTGCAGCAGAACGGCAAGAACAGCCCTATGGCCATTGCGCTCCGGTCCATTGGCTATGATGTGTTTACCTTGGGCAACCACGAGTTTAACTTTACACCAGAAATTCAGTGGAATTTCTATAACATGCTTGCCGACACAGACGAATCTCTGCCCGGGTCCCCCGTCAGTGTCATTGCGCCAACGTTATAGAAAACGACACGCAGGAAAGTGTCTTTGCCCCCTATAAGCTGTTTACCTATGTTTTCCCGGATGGTACTGAGTATACCATCGGCGTGTTGTGCTTTGACAACATGAACAACGCAAACTGGGACGTGGCAAGTCACTACGAAGGCTGCTCGTTCAGCCACAAAGACAACGAGACCAATTCCTATGTCTATGAATACGAAACCTACTGGGCTCAGGAACTGGCGGAGAAAACTGATTATCTCATCGTGGCGCTTCATTCCGGCGACGGCAGCGCCGACACATACAATCAGGAAAATCAGGCAGCCTACTTTATTGCCAACACCACGGGCGTGGATTTGGTTCTTAATGGGCATAACCATCAGAAAAAAGCCACGACATACAAGAATCAGGACGGCCAGGATGTCCCCTTCTCAACGGCGGCGGGTCTGCAGTCGGGGAATTGGTACTGTCTCTGAGCAAAACAGAAGATGGCGTTACGGTCTCCGCGACGGAGCCAACGCTGTATGCTCTGAATACTGCCTCTCAGCCTGGAAAAGGCGACCAGGCCGATTACGTCTCGGGAAATGAGGCTTACGATGGTCTGAAGGATCTGATGAAGAAGTCTTTCCTGGCTGCAACCGATTTCGTCAATACGGAAATCGGAACCGTATCCGGGCCTGGGACGACAAGAGCAATCACTATTACGAGCAGACAGATTCCTATGACTTAGTCCACAAGGCGCAAATTTGGGCGGCCACCACCTCTACCGGCATCGATCCGGAGGAGAACCATGTGATCTCTATGACTTCCCCGGTGGCCAGCAACAACTTTAAAATTTCCGACCTGCTGGACGGCCGGGAGGAAGTGCCAATCAGCCTGAAGGACTGCTATTCTCTGTACCGGTATGATAACAATACCTTGTTTATGGTCAAGCTTTCCGGCAAGCAGCTGAAGGCCTGGATGCAAGCTACCGCCAATACCTATACGTATGCCGAAGAAGGCGGCCGTGTCCCGGTCGGTACTTTGACCGGAGCCGGGTTCGGCACAGACAATTTCTACGGCCTGAATTACACCATTTACATGCAGAATGCCAAGGGCGCCCGGGTCCAAAATGTGACGTATGCCGATGGGACGCCGGTCCTGGACAGCGACGAGATCTATCTGTGTATGAGCAGCTATCGGCTCAGCGCAACTGCCGACTCGGATGCTTACGGCTGGTATGCCGCAACCGGCATCACCTCCAGCAGCGAAGAGGTGGTTTGGGATGCTACGGTGTCTGAGGAGTTTAACACGGTAGGCGGCTCCTGCCCCTGATCGTGGGAGAATATATCCAATATTTGACTGCCCAAGGCCTGGATGTGACGCCCGGTTCCGAGACGCACTGGAGCATTGTAAATGAAATGGGCGCGCCGGTGTACTGCGATGTCGATGAAAACGCCTGGTATATGCCTTATGTAGATACCGCCGGTATTTTGGGCCTGATGGTGGGAGTCGGCGATAACCGGTTCAGCCCGGAATCCGCCATGACCTGGCCCAGTTGGTCACCACCTTGTGGCGTTTGGTGGAGCAGCCCAAAGCGTCTGCAGCCGCCCCCTTCGAAGATGTGGCCGAAGGACGGTTCTATACCGATGCCATCGCTTGGGCTGCCGAGAAAAAACTGGTCCTGGGCGTAAGCGAAACCTCCTTCTCCCCGGACCGCCCGGTTTCCCGCCAGGAAGCTGCGACCATTCTCCACCGTTTTGCTCAGTATTTAGAGATGGGCAATACAGAAACAACTGGAGATCTTACGATCTTCCCTGATTCCGACAGCGTCTTCCCCTTTGCCCAAACATCCGTAAGCTGGGCTGTGGGAACCGGATGGCTGGAAGGTGTCAAGGACGGGGATGCCGTCCTGCTGAAGCCAACCGCCAGCGTCAGCCGTGCGCAAGCGGCAGCGCTTTTGGTTCGTTTCCTCCTGCTGGATTCCGTCGGCTAATTTCGGAAGCCGCCGCAGGATCTGAACCGCGCCCCGTCAAGAAGACAATGAAATAAAATAAATTCTTTTTCACCCGGCGGCTCTCTTCGGAGGGCCGCTGGCTGTTTTTTAGGCGTATGGCCAATGGGTGCTTCTCTGCCGGTGTCGGGACGCCCAGGTTGCGCTGGAGCCGCCTGGTGTTGTAGTACGGTTTGCGGCGGCTTCGTCTATATGGGACGTCCTCTCGAAAGTGTTTTTTAGAGTTCGGTGGACTCTCCGGAATCCCCTGCACTTGACAAAGGCGGAAAACCCCTGTAACATAATAAAAAAAGGGCAACCTGATATCACAGCTATGGGAGGAAAAACAATGGAATCTTTGAACTTTGGACCCAAAAATTGGGTTTTGGATGCATGCGGTTTCCAATGACAGAAGGCACCATCGGTGGGGAAGGCGTTGTGGATACCAAGCAGGTCTGTGACATGGTAGACACGTTTTTGGACTGCGGATTTTGTTATTTTGATACCGCACACGGATACATAGCCGGAAAGAGTGAGTCCACCGTGCGTCAGTGCCTGACAGAGCGTTATCCGCGCGATCGATTTTTGCTCACCGATAAGCTCAGCGGTCCCTTCTTTCAGACAGAGGCGGAAATTCTTCCCTTGTTTGAGAGTCAGCTGCAGGCCACTGGCGTAGCCTATTTTGATTATTATTTGATGCATGCACTCAATGCAAAACAATATGAAAAGTTTACGGCCTGCAACGCGTTTCAGGTAGCCGGCCGGCTGAAACAGGAAGGGAGAATCCGGCATCTCGGCATGTCCTTTCATGATAAGCCGGAGGTGCTGGAGCAGATTTTGTCGGAACACCCGGAAATTGAAGTCGTGCAAATTCAGTTTAACTACGCGGACTATGAGGATCCCACTGTTCAGAGCCGGGCCGTATATCAAGTTTGCCGTAAATATGGAAAACCTGTTATCATCATGGAGCCGGTGAAGGGCGGCGCCCTGGCCAATCTGCCCGGCGCAGCCGGCAGAATCCTGGAGCAGCTCCATGGCGGTAGCCAGGCCAGCTATGCTCTTCGCTTTGCCGCCTCCTTCGAGGGAGTTGCCATGGTCCTCAGCGGCATGAGCTCCATGGAGCAGATGCGGGAGAACCTGGACACCATGTCCTCCCCCAGCCCCTGACTGCACAGGAACAGGAGGCGCTCCGGCGCGCCTGCACGGTATTCAAGAGCCAGGAATCCATTGCATGTACCGGCTGCCGGTATTGTGAAGCCGGCTGCCCGATGCACATCAAATCCCGGACTTATTCGCCGCATTTAATGCCAAAAAGCAGGGGCAGAAAATTTAACCCAAAATTATCAAGCCATTACCGCAGGCGATCATGGGAAGGCATCCAGTTGTATCGGCTGTCTGCAATGTGAAAGCGTTTGCCCGCAACAGCTTCCTGTTTCTTCCCTTTTGGCACAAGTGGCGGATACTCTGGAATCGTGCACACCGGAGGCATGTGTATAATTTTTCATATATCAAATCCGGACCGGTTCCCAAGGCTGCGTTCACACATCAGAGGCTGCTGCATCAGGATTTTTCATATTTCCTATGCGGCGGCCTCTTTTCCCATACGAAAGTCCGTAATTTCCCCTTTCCGAGCAATGTTACAGCTACAGAAGGCGACTCACATTTTCCTGCAAAAATCCCGCCCTTGCACTTTGATGCTGAAAACGCTATAATGATAAAACGCCTGAAATTCTGATCTACTTTGACTTGCAAATACAAACGTAAACCGATATTCTCTATATTTGTATCAAATTTAAGGCTGAGTTGGTACCATTCAACAAAAATATTTAGGGAGGTAACTTCGTGACAGAGCGTGAAATGTCCCCTACATGTCCACTCCAGAAAGGTGGGCCCAACCTCTATTATGTCCAGGGCGTTCAAGGGCAGGTGATTATCACAGAATACAACGTTTTCCTGGTATTTGGCTGTCCTACAAAGATGCCCACACGCTGGCCTTTGAAAACCTCACCGGCTACCCAAATGATTTGTTGGAGATTACCCATTGTCGGAAGGGGCGGCTGGAATATGAGGGAGAGGAGCGCTACTTCTATCTGGGCGAAGGAGATATGTCTATCCATAGAAGCAGTGGAAACCAGGCAATTCTACGCTGTCCCACCGGGCATTACCACGGCATTTCCGTCGTCATTGATCCGGAGACAGCACCCCAGTGCACATCTTGTCTGCTTAGCGATGTGGATGTAGACCTGTCCGCTCTGTTTCAGAAATTCTGTGCCCAAGATGGGTATTTCATCATGCGTTCTATGCCTCGTCTTGCGCACCTTTTTTCCGAGCTTTACGCCGTCCCGGAGCGGGTAAGAAAAGGCTATCTCAAGGTCAAGGTGTTGGAACTGCTGCTCTTTCTGTCCTATCTGGACTCCAATCTCCCTCAAGTGGAACAGTGTACTTGCACCAAGGGACAAGCGCAACTGCTCAAGGAGGTCTTGCTCTTTGTCCGCGCGCATCAGAACGAACATCTAACCACGGAGGATCTAGCAATTCAATTTCACGTCTCCCCAAAGCAGCTGCGGTATAGCGCCAAAAGCGTCTATGGGAAACCGCTCTATCAATGTATCCGGGCCTATAAAATGCATTTGGCCGCTGTACAGTTACTCAGTTCCGCAAGAACCGTTATGGATATTGCCAATGAGTTTGGCTACGACAACAGCAGCAAATTTTCCAGCGCCTTCCAATCTGTGCTGGGGCAAACGCCGACGGAATACCGGGAGGCCGGCATGCCCACAGATGAGTTCCCTCCTTATTTTACAATGAAAAAAGGTCAAACCGGAGCGAAGAATGGTTAAATCGGAGTGGAGAATCCCATGCCGGATGAGTAAAATAGGTTCTGTCCTTTTGGTGTGCTTTGACAATTTTGTTGGGGCGCGTTTATTTTGCAGGACAGTTAGTTAAATCTAACTCCAAGGAGGGATCTCACTATCAAAAAACACTTGCTTACCATCACACTGGCTCTCATATTGCTGATTTTGTCTGTTTTCTCTTTGTTTGTGGGCGTGATCGATTTGGATATTGCCAGCCTGCACGCCGGTAACGCGGAACAACTCAATTTTTTTTCTCATTTCCCGCCTACCTCGGTTGTTGGCAATCCTTTGTACCGGTGTGGGAATGAGCGTGGCTTCATCCAGCGCATCCAGTTTAAGGATGTGGTGATGGTCCCGTTGGTCGGCATCATGTTTGGCAACGTCATCGGCGGCCTCACCAGTTATCTGGCCTATAAATACGAAATGACCCAGGCCCTGTCCTCCTGGCTGGTGGGCCATTTCTCCCTGGTGCTGAAGGGCCGGTATGAGATTGTCGGGCTGACAGTGCCGCTGGTGGCACTGGCCTTCGTATTCGCCAACCATTTCAATATTGTGGGGCTGGGAAAGGATTTTTCCAGGAACCTGGGGGTTCCCTATAACCTGGTCCTCTTTTCCGGACTTACCATCTCTGCCATGATCACTGCCAGCATCGTGGTGGTTGTCGGCTCCATCTCCTACATTGGTCTCATCGTGCCCAATGTGGTGGCCATGTATAAAGGGGACAGGATCCGGGGCACGTTGGCGGATACTGCCCTGTTCGGCGCCATTTTCGTACTGGTGTGCGACATGATCGGCCGGGTGGTGATCTTTCCTTATGAACTGCCCATCGAACTGATCGTTGGCATACTGGGCAGCCTCATCTTCATTGCCCTGTTGTTTTGCCGGCTTAAATATGGACGCAGGGCCATCCGGCTGGGCGGTACAGGGACAGGCTGCTGCTCCGCCATGCCCGGTCTGAAAGGAGGTGCGGAACAGTGAATACTGCTGCTATACGCGCCAACCGGCGCAGGTTGCTGATCCTGACCGTAATAGTCCTTTTCTGCGCAGCAGCCTATATGCTGGTGGAAGTGGACTTTTCCAACCCCAGGCTGTTTGCGTATGCCATGAAGCTCCGGGCCCCAAAGCTCATCGTCATGCTCATTACCGCCTTTTCCATCGGAGGGGCTTCACTGGTGTTCCAGTCCATCATCAACAACACCATTGTGACACCCTGTCTGCTGGGGATGAATTCCCTCTATACCCTCATCCATACGGCAGTGGTATTTTTCCTGGGATCGGCCAGTGCGGCAGCCTCCAATGCGAATTTGTCCTTTGCAGTGGATGTGGTGCTCATGGGCATTGCGGCCACAGTTATTTACAGCTGGATCTTTAAAAAGACAAAGCACAATGTACTGTACGTGCTGCTGGTCGGTACAGTGCTGACCTCCTTCTTCGCCAGCATCCAGACCACGCTGACCCGAATCATGGACCCCAACGAGTATGACAGTCTGATGAACACCCTGGTGGCCAGCTTCAGCAATATAAACTCTGAGATCATTGTTTTTTCCCTGATCCTTCTGGCAGCCGTAATCTTTGCCCTGCGAAAAGAGCTGGCCCTGTTGGACGTACTGACCCTTGGAAAGGAGCAGGCCATCAATCTGGGAGTGGACTACGACCGGAGCATCCGCCGCCTGCTGCTGGGCGTCACCCTGTGCATCGCCGTGGCCACCGCCATGGTGGGCCCCATCTCCTTTTTGGGGCTTATCATCGCGAACCTGTCCAGACAGCTGCTCAAGACCTACCGGCATACCCATCTGGTGCTTGGCTCAGCTCTGTTTGGTATGATCGTACTGGTGGGCGGGCAGCTCATTGTGGAGCACATATATTCCTATTCCGTTCCGGTGAGTGTATTCATTACCGTGGGCGGCGGTCTTTACTTCCTTTATCTCCTATTGACAAGAAAGAAGGTGTGATTATGAATGTGCAGGAATTGAAGAAACAATATGACGGAAAAACTGTGGTGGACGGCGTGAGCTTTGCCATCCCCAAGGGGAAGGTGACTTCCCTCATCGGTCCCAACGGTGCGGGAAAGTCCACAGTCATGGGCATGATCTCACGGCTTATCGCCCACGACAGCGGAGTGGTAGACTTCGAGGGAAGGGATATTGGAAAGTGGAAAAGCAGGGAGCTTTCCAGGCGGCTTGCCATCCTCGACCCAGTCCAACAGCATTCAGATGAAGCTGACCGTGCGGGAACTGGTGGCCTTCGGCCGCTTCCCCTATTCAGGGAACCGGGTCACCCTGGAGGATCAGAAGATCATCGACCGGGCCATTTCCTACATGGAACTGGAGGGCTTCCAGGACCGCTTCATTGACGAGCTTTCCGGAGGCCAGCGCCAGCGGGCCTATATCGCCATGGTCATCGCCCAGGACACCGAGTTTATCCTTCTGGACGAGCCCACCAACAACCTGGACATCTATCACGCCACCAACATGATGAAAATCGTCCGCCGCCTCTGCGATGAGCTGGGAAAGACGGTGATTCTGGTCCTCCATGAGATCAACTACGCGGCCTTCTATTCCGACTACATCTGCGCGTTCAAGGACGGAAGGATCGCCAAATTCGGAACCGTAGAGGAGGTGATGACCAAAGAGAACCTGTCGCAGATCTATCAGGTGGACTTCGAGATCCTGACCATTGCGGGCAAACCCCTGTCCATCTACTATTGACCCTGATTTTCAGTACTTTTTTAGAAAAGGAGCAATCAGACATGAACATGAAAAAATGATCTTTTTGCCCTGGCCGGCGTGATGTCCCTTGGCCTTGCAGCCTGCTCTGGGGAGAACATAAAAACCACATCCGGGGACAGTATCCCGCCTGCCAGCAGCCAGACCGCCAGTGGACCGCAGAACAAGGAGAGGCCTGAGTCCGTGACCATCATAAGCCTCAACGCCAGCAAGGAGGAAACGGAGCTGGAGGTCCCCTACGATCCTCAGCGCATCGCCATTCTGGACATGGCCTCCCTGGATATTCTGGACGCCCTGGGCGTGGGTGACCGGGTCGTTGGCACTGCTGATACCAGCCTTGAGTACCTCCAGAATTACATCAATGACGACATTTCCAGCCTGGGAACCATCAAGGAAGCCGACCTGGAGGCCGTCATGGCCGCCCAGCCTGACGTGATCTTCATCGGCGGCCGCCTGGCCTCCTCCTACGACGCCCTGAGCGAGATCGCCCCTGTGGTCTATCTGGCCACGGACACTGAACTTGGCGTAGTGGAAAGCGTCCGACGGAATGCCATGACCATCGCATCCATGTTTGGGCTTGAGGATAAAGTAGATGAATTAATGGCTGGCTTCAATTCCCGCATTGCTGCCCTGGATGAATTTTCTGCCGGAAAGACTGCGATCATAGGGCTTGTCACCAGCGGCAGCTCGGTTCGCAGAAGTCACGCCGGTTCGCACTTCCGGCAATATTGCGGTTACCGTCCGAATCTCAGGGACGGAAGCGGATATTCACAGCGGCGCGGACGCGGCTACCGTGGAAACGGTACTGCGGGTATGAAAGTCATGCTGAGCGACTTCACCGGCGCCGACCGGGTGTACATCGTCTGCGGTTACACCGACCTTCGCCGTGGGATCGACGGTCTGGCTGCCCTGGTTCAGCAGGAGTTTCAACTAAACCCATTCAGCAACTGCCTGTTTCTGTTCTGTGGCAGGCGCCGGGATCGGATCAAGGCACTGTACTGGGAGGGCAACGGTTTCGTGCTGCTCTACAAGCGTCTGGAATCCGGCAGCTTCCAGTGGCCGCGAAAGGAAAGCGAGGCAAGAAGCCTGACGCCGCAGCAATACCGCTGGCTCATGGAGGGCTTGAGCGTTGACCAGCCAAAGGCCCACAAACCGGTTTCCGGCTTGGAAATCGTCTGAGAATCACCATGTTTTCCTATACTTTTTTGCAGAAATATGGTATAATCATGTCATGGACAAGAAACAGAATTTGACTGCAAGCAACCCGGAAACAGTCACCATATCCCGGGCGGAATACGAGAAATTTCAGGCTCAGAGCAAGCGTATCTCTGAGCTTGAAAGCCGCGTGGATGTGCTCATGGAAGCACTGCGCCTTGCCCGGCACAAGCAGTTCGGCACGTCCTCCGAAAAGAGCGAGGAACCCCTCATGGAGCAGTTGAGCTTTCTGTTCAATGAGGCTGAGGTATTTGCGGGAAGTAAGCACAAAACAGGAAGAAGCCGTTGTTGTAGGACCATCGTCCGGGAGGATATCTACTACACCTATGCCTGCAAGAGCTGCAGCGAGAACGCCGACGAAGGCTGCGAAACACCCATGGTCAAAGCACCAAAGGAAAGAACATCATCCCCGGCAGTTTCGCCACACCGGAAGCTGTCGCCCATATCATGACCCAAAGTTCGTCATGGGCTGCCCTCTGTACCGTCAGGAGCAGGACCTGAACCGCCGGGGCATTCCCTGAGCCGCCAGACTATGTCCAACTGGATCCTGAGAGCCACAGAGAATTATCTGGCGCCTGTGTATGAGCAGATGCATAAGGAGCTTTTTGAGACGGGAAGTCCTTCATGCCGACGAAACCACATTGCAGGTGCTCCACGAACCGGGGAAGGCGCCGCAGAGTGAAAAGCTATATGTGGCTGTACCGTACCAGCGGGGATACCAACAAGCCCCATTGTCCTGTACGAATACCAGCCGGGACGTGGGGCAAAGCATCCGGAAGCCTTTCTGAAAGGATTCAAAGGATACCTGCACACAGATGGTTATGCCGGATATCATAATTTGCCGGAAGAAATCACGGTGGTAGGCTGCTGGGCGCACGCCAGAAGAAAATTCGACGAGGCTGTGAGGTCTCTGCCCAAGGGAAAAGCAAAGGGCAGTTCCGCATCTCAGGGATTGACCTACTGCAATCTTCTTTTCGGGATCGAACAGGAGATTGCGGACAAAACAGCAGAAGAGCGTTATGAAGAGCGGCTGAAGCAGGCAAAACCTGTTTTAGACGCGATGTTTGCGTGGGCAAATTCCAGAACTGCCGCGCCCAAGTCTGCTTTGGGTAAGGCACTGAACTATCTCAGGAGCAGTGGCCGTACCTGACCATTACCTGAAGGACGGCAGACTGGAGCTGAGCAACAACCGGGCAGAGAAGCATCAAGCCCTTCGTTATTGACCGGAAGAACTTCCTGTTCGCCAATACACCAAAGGGAGCTGCCGGCAGTGCGGTGATGTTCAGCCTGATCCAGACAACAATGGAGAATGGTTTGGATCCTTACCGATACCTGACCTGGCTCGTACATACAGCCAACCATGCGGATCTGACAGATACGCAGGTCGTACAAAGACTGCTGCCCTGGAATGCGCCGGCTGAACTGTATACCAAGTGAATAGGCTCACCGCCGTGGGGATCCTGCAAAGCTCTCCACGGCGGTGATTTCATATGCGGTTACATTTGACGGTTACAAACAAACGCACGCTGTGCCCCTGTTTTCCCCCTTTTCTTTCGCTGCCCTATTTTAAAATCTCTCGCTCCGTCATCACGCCGGCATCCATCTCGTGGAGGGTATCGCACAGAATCCGCGTGTCCTCCGGGTTGTGGGGAGGCTATGAGGATCGTTTTTCCTTGCTCCTTCAGCTTCAAAAACAGCTCCCGCATCTCCTCTACCCCGTTCTTATCCAGTCCGTTCATGGGCTCGTCTAAAATCAGAAGCTCCGGATCCTCCATGATCGCCTGGGCCAGTCCCAGCCGCTGCCGCATTCCCATGGAGTACTTCCCCACATGCTTCCGGCTGTCCGGGTCCAGGCCCACCAGGGTTATGGCTTCCCGGATCTTTTCCTTGTCCGCCTTCCCCGACAGTTCCATGAGATACCGCAGGTTTTGATACCCGGAGCAGTTGGGCGAAGCCGGCGTCTCTATGATCGCGCCCACACCCTTCGGCACCCGCTTCCCGTCTCCCATCTTCTGCCCCAGTACTTCGATTCTCCCCTCTGTCACCGGAAACAGGCCGCAGATGCACTTAAACAGTACCGTCTTCCCGGAGCCGTTTCGCCCTATGATTCCGTGTATCTTTCCCTTCTCGAAGCAGACCGTCACCTGATTGACTGCCACCGTTTCCTTAAATCGTTTCGTCACATTTTCTACCACAATCGCATGTTCCATGTTCTCACTCCTTTCCGTCTCCAGGTTGCGCCGGTGAATGGTTCCGATCAATACGATCCCCAGCAGCAAAATCAAGCCTCCCAGATGCCCGCCGCACTGCCGTACGAGGGCAGCCCCTGATTGACGTGACCCATCAGGCTCCGGTCCAGCCAGGACAGGGGCGATATCCACAGCAGCAGCCTCCCGGCGTAAGGGGGTATCGGAGAGACGGCGGATGATATACGGCATGAGAGCAAAGCCCGTCACGACCACACTCCCTACGCCCTTCTTCAGCCACAGGTTACACGCAACCATGATTTCTCCCAGGAGAAAACTGACCCCCACCATCATGCAAAATACCCAGGCCGTCGCCTCCAGGGAGTCGCCCCTGCATACAGGCGTAGGTCAAGCTCCATAACCCGTAGCTGTAATCGATCTGGGTGGTCGCCGCCGTGGTGAGAACCGGACCCCAGTCCCAGCCCCATTCCAGGCAGGGCAGTAAAAAGATCCAAGAAAGCAGCCAGAGCAGGGCCGTAAAAAGTAAACAGGTTACAAACAAGTACATAAGCTGCCCGGCCAGCCAACTCCGCTTGCCCACCCGCTGCAGCACAAACTGCTGCTGCCGGTTCCGGAAGGGCGCATCGGACAGTAACAGAACAAACGCAATATAAATAAACAAAAGAATTGCGGCGATCCGGGCAGCAGGGGGAAACAGCCAAGGACGAATCGAATAACCCACATCCCGGCAGTAGCTCACATAGCCCCTTGTGCTGTTCCACATGTACAGCACCAGATAGAGCGCCACCGCCAAATATTTGGGGTTGATGCGCCATTGAATTAAATTGATCTTACAAATACGAAACAGCTTCATTCTCCCTGCTCCTTTCTCAACCGCCACAGGAACAGTCTGCCGCAAAGAACAATCAGCGTCAGCAGGAAAACGACGGACCATAGAAAGCTTAAGCCTGCATGGGATATCGGCTGACCAAACAAAACTGCGTATAAGCTGAACCACCCGCTGTGTGGAATCATGCTCTGCACAACCCAATAGGCGTAGTAAATCAGCGAAAAAAAAAAAAAAAAAAAAAAAAAAAAAAAAAAAAAAAAAAAAAAAAAAAAAAAAAAAAAAAAAAAAAAAAAAAAAAAAAAAAAAAAAAAAAAAAAAAAAAAAAAAAAAAAAAAAAAAAAAAAAAAAAAAAAAAAAAAAAAAAAAAAAAAAAAAAAAAAAAAAAAAAAAAAAAAAAAAAAAAAAAAAAAAAAAAAAAAAAAAAAAAAAAAAAAAAAAAAAAAAAAAAAAAAAAAAAAAAAAAAAAAAAAAAAAAAAAAAAAAAAACGGCGCCAAAAAGGGCCACATAGGCATTGGCCACAAAAGCACTGATCGTCATCGAAACGACGCCGGCCAGAGCGGCCCCCAGGCCGGTAATCACCGTGCGAACCAGGTAAAATAAGTACACATGTCCCTCGTCTACAAGGGCATAATACTGCGAATTTCCCAAAGGATACTTCGGCAATTCCTGCATTCCGCCGAGATAGAGAATCCCCAAAAACAACACAATCGCCACCGTCACGGCCAGAAAGGAGGAGACGGCAGTGCTTACCACCTTGGAAACACCATATGCCCGGGTTCCAACCCGTTCCACCGCTTGCGCCTCAAAGCCGCTTTCCCGGTCCGTCAAGAAGCTGCAGGCATAGGGAACCGCCCCGATGGGCAGCAACAACGGTGCAAAGGCGGACGTATCCGTGACGGCAAAGTTGAGGACATACACCATGCTAACGGTATTACTTTCAGACCAAAAAATATGCACTGGGCAATATGTTGATACAATTCATAAATTGCCAGAGCAAAAGAAGAACCGCAGAAAGAATAAATACTTTAGAACATATGGCCCGCCGGAGGTCCACCCGCAGAGCCCGGCCAAAGGCAATCATAAAAGCGCCCCCTTTACTCCTTCTAACCCAAAAATTGTCATAATATCTCCCTTTTCTTCCATTTCCCCCATACCGAGTCGTCATTTGGATCTCCAACTCCCCAACAGGGAGGTACCTGGCCAAAAGGCCAGGTACTTTGCGTTGGCATCATACGCCTTAGGGCCACCAAATGCCGGAACAGCTATAGGGCACGCCGCTGTTTACTATCCCAATCAAGTCTACATACGTATTCCTACTCAAGCTACCTGTGAAATAATAGAAGTACCCCGTTCCGGTACCGCTAAACACCTGGCTGTCTGTAATGCGCGTTCCATTCGTTTTCGCTACCCACATGCTAACGCTCCCGCCGTTCATATAGGCGCTATTCACATTGGCCTGCGCATAATAACCGGAAGAGCTGCCTACATCCGATTTATACGCCCGGCTAGAGTCCGTGGCCGCAGAGGTGCCGAAATTAAAAATAAATTCTTTACTTTCCGATCCGGCGTAAACAACCAGTACCCCCATGGGAATCAAGATTAGGGGCCAGTGTCAGCAGGGACATCAACCTGCGACGGAGCGTTCCATGTTTCTTCTCGTTTTCATATGGATCTTCCTTTCTTTGATATATTTTTTCAGAAAACTGCCCATCGAGCAGAAAACCGACTACATTTCTTCCCCTGTTATCGCATCCACACGGACGTAACTGAAGGTATCAAAGGGAATCATTTCGGACGCCTTCTGCCGGATGACTACCTCCCCACACAGGGCGCAGGACCCATCCGTCCCCACCCTGCTCATAGACGTAAGTCAACTCCACCTTCTCAATTATACGGCTTTGGGTCGAAATGATGTTGGCGTATTTCTCTCTGGCAACTTGCAACGCATCCCCGGCGGACACAATTTCCTCCGGCTCCTCCACCACATCGCCGAATATCCAGGGTACAAAACATCCAGTTCCACAATTCCATCGCCGGTATACCAAACCACAATGCTGTTCGGGCAATAGGAAACCGTCGTACCATCCCACTCCCGGTGCGTCATGGGAATTCCATCCGCAGACGAGAAAAATTCAAATAGATAGCAGTCATCCGTCTCATCCCAGTCATCCCACTGGGGATACGTCACTTCACTTCCCCCTTTCCCCCATGCGCGTCCATTCCTCGCCCTGCAAAACTTCACCGGCCTGCTCCATCCGCGTATGGCTGACGTACCACGTGCGGTTCAGCTTCAGCTCTCCCAAGTGCAGCGTCTCCAGCGCCTCCCGGACCTCCGCTTCCGCCTCTTCTGCTGTGGCAAAGGACATATCTTCCGGTTCGGTAAATAGTTCCGCTATATAATTTGACGGCCCTTGCTCATACATTGTTTCAGTTGAATATATTGGATATGAACTGAATCTTTCATTTTATCCCAATTTACATATGAAAAACCAAGCGGAAAATCGTTATTTAATCCGATATCCATTCCAAATATACTTCCGCTTTGGCAGGTTCCTGAATAAACATAACTCTGATCCTGTTCCCCGTCCCAGGTAATTTCCGCAACTGCATCTCCATTCCAGGCCAGAAAGGCATCGATTTCTTCTTTGGTGAAGCTTTTCATGATTCCCTCGTAGACCTTCGGTACGACCCCTTCCGGGGCCCGGTCACCTCTGCGTCAATCAGGAGGTTTTCCTGCACCTCCTCATAAAAATGGGTGGGCGCCTCCGGCACACTGCCGGGCGCCGTCTCCTGCTCCTGCTGGACGCCGGACGTTTCTCCCGGCTCCGACGGTTCTGCCTGCGGACTCCCGCAACCAGGCAAGGCCAACAGCAGCGCCAGCGCTGCCAGTCCCCATCTCCCCTTGTCTCTTCATATGGCTACTCCCTCCATCCTGTTCCACTTGTTTTATTTTTTGTATCCTATATGGAAAAATATGGAATTTTTCCATGCTCCAAAAATTTCTGCATTTCCATTTTTTGCATCATATCATATAGTGCAAATTTTATCAAGAAGCAAAAATACCAAATTTTTCCCACTTATTTTGTGCAATATGTGAATCCCTTTCAGCTTGTATATTCTTTCTCTTCTGTTTTTTGCGTTCGTAATACAAAAATCGCTCTGTTTATAGCTCTGACAGCTTAAGTCCACCAAATGCCGGAGCAGCCGCCTATGTAATAATTGCGGCGACCCGGGCAGCAAAGGAAAACAACCGGACAGAATCGCATCACTCCCATCCCGGCAGTCGCTCACCTAACCCCTTTGTGCCATTGCGCATGTACAGCACCAGATTCGCAACAGCCTGTGGCGTAGGACACACAAGGAATTCTCTTGGCCGGCGAAGCAGACCAAATGTTTTTCTGATGCCCCCGAACCCCGGTCGACAAATGCAACGGTCATGGCGCAAATCCTCCCCTTTCATTCCGTTTTTGTCGTACATCTCGACGTCCTGAACGTCGAATTCCATCCTTTTTCTGATTCTCCTTTTTCTAAGTCGTTTTCCTTTTTTTGTGTAGTCTTTAATTTCAAAATTTCTTATTATGAAATCAGCCTAAAAACAAAGGAGGAATTGTCATGCGAGAACTCAGAAAACTTTTGTACCGCCTCGGCATTTACAAGACACAAGAGGGCTACGACCCTCTGCTTGTAGCCGTGGAGCTCATCCTGGAAAACTTTGAACTGCTGGGCTCCTTAACCAAGTGGCTCTACCCCATGGTAGCTGCCATCTGTGAAAGCACACCCGGCGCCGTGGAACGCAACATTCGGTACTGCGTCGCAAGAGCTTGGGAGGCCAATCCGGCATTGTTCACCGAGCTTGCCCAGCGTCCAATTACCCAGCCCCTACCACCGGAGATTTCCTGTGCATACTACACAACTACATGGACGACATCCTGTTTGAGCGGTGCCAACCCCAATAAACTTCATGCGGCTTCTCAGGCTTTTGCTTGAGAAGCCGCGCGCCTATCTTGTCGTGCCCTTTTTCCTCCGTCTCAGCATCTCCGCTTCACGTTCAACCAAATTTCATTTTTTCTCCGGCGGTACAAAAGTTCTTGCTATTTTTCACCTTGTATATTATAATGGCTACGTTGCACGCCGGTGTGATGGAATTGGTAGACGTAGTGGACTCAAAATCCCATTCGTCTGTTGTTACCACTTCGGCTGAAGCCCTTGATTTTTCAAGGAAATTTGACAATTCAATATGTAAGTGATTTTAATGTCCCACGATGGACCTCCGATTTCTCAGAGGCTCCATCCGGGGTAAGACTTAAAAATATAAATGCCGGTGTGTCGGAATTGGCAGACGAGACAGACTCAAAATCT
>VOFH01002668.1_pt1 | contig 18518 bp, 29 predicted proteins | sample 5384091 | NCBI WGS metagenome assembly VOFH01 (sample SAMN12384727, study PRJNA508395) | human gut metagenome | isolation source: healthy gut G | host: Homo sapiens
ACATTACGAAGACCTTCCACAGCATATTGTCCATAATGGCTGGTGATAATATAAGCACCGGATATAGGCATAGGAAGTTTTCCCCGATTGGCTGCAAAATTGCCGGACAATTCCCGGTCGGCTTTACTCATTGTATAAGTTTCCAGAGGCTTCGAGTTCGTTTTAACGGTTGTTCCGGTTCCGGCAGTTTGACTTTCTTTACCCTCCGCTTTCTTACGGGCGGCAGCCTCGCGTCGGGCTTCTTCCTCGGCACGCTTGCGGGCACGTTCTATTTCTTCTGCAATCAACTTGTCAATGCGGGCATTCAATTGGTTAGCTTCTCTCCGTTTCTTATTGATCTCACCTTGCAACCCTCTCTGTTTCTTTTGCAGATTGGCCACAAGCGTACGTTTTTCCTTCTCCTGCGCTTCCAGTTTGGTCTTCTCGCCTTCACGCTCTTTCAACAGACTCTCTTTAGCGGCTTTCACCTGTTCCCGTTCCACCTTTTTCTTCCGTATCTGTTCCTGTTTCTTCAGGATTTCCTCACCTTGCAACCGTTGATAAGTAGCATATTCACGAACATAGCGCATACGGCGGTAAGTCTGCCCGAGATTCTTGGCAGAGAAAATAAACATCAGTTTTTCTTCAATCGACTTGTTCTTATACAAGTATTGGACAGAAGCCTCATACTTTTTCTTCTTATCCTTCAAATCCTTTTGCAAACCGTTCAACTGACGTTGCAAGGAAGTCAGTTCACGTTCTATCGCTTCCACGTCATTATTGATAGCAATGATATAACGTTTCCGCTCCTCGATCTGGCCGGTCAATACCGCCAGACTATTCAACTGACTACCCACATCTTTCTTTGTATCCTTCAAGATTGATTCCGTCTCGGAGATCTGCTTTTGCAGCGCACCACGTTTGCTTTCCAACTCACGAATCAGCTTGTTCGACTGAGCGAAAAGAGGAATTGCCAACCATAAGCAACCAATCAGAATTACAAAGAAATGTTTCATCATAAGAAAGCTACCAGCATTTTTACTAATTCTTCCAAGGGAACTTGCCGATATTTAGAAGTAAGTTCCGTAGGAGTCATTGAAAATTCTTTTGTCGAGAACTCATAAAGTTGGACTTTAGCCTTTTCCAACGAAGGAATGCCTATATCTTTTCCGGACAATTCCGTCTTCCCACCGGGCAAAGAGGCATCCAACAATATCTTCTCCAGACGGGAAAATTCTGCATTCTTCGGCAGCATGCCCTTCAATTCATCTTTGGTGGCACGGACAAAACGTTTGTTCATCCGGTCTACCAATAGCACACCGTCAGGAGTAACTTCCACACGCGCTACTTCCGTACGCAAGATAGGCATTAATAAGGATATTTGTACCCGCTCATGGGTTTTCATCTTCATAGTTCCCCCAACAGACATACTTCCCCCTTTTTACCGGGAATAGTCAATTGAAGTTTGGAAGTCAGATAGCTGGACACCTGAACATTCTTCTCCGAAGTCGCCAAATGCTTCGAGCTCTTACACCCGGCCAGCACAACTACAACCAACAATAGAAAAACTATTCTTTTCATTCTGCAATATATTTCTTCTTTTCTATTTTCTCTTTCAGTGTTTTCGATTCACTACCCATTTCCAATGCTTTCTTCCAGTATTTCAGTGCACCTTCCACATCACCGGTCATAAAATAGATATCACCGCAGTGTTCCACAACCACATCACTCTTTTCTTCGTCACTCTTCATTGCATTATCAATGTAGATACGAGCTTCTGCATAGTTGCCCTTCTCAAAAAGAATCCAAGCGTATGTGTCGAGATAAGTGGCATTGTTAGGTTCGGCCTTCACCGTCTTGTAACTCATTTCTTCCGCCTTATCCAGATCGCGGCGTTCCACGGACAAATAATAAGCATAATTATTCAATGTACCAATATTGGACGGATTATACACTAAAGCCGAATCATAGGCTGCGTATGCTTCCTTCATTTGTTTCTTGGTATGATAGATATCCCCCATAATTGAGTAGAAATTCGAGACTATTTCTTTCCGCGTGTCAGTCGTCACACGTTCCAGCGCCTTGGTACAAACGCTCAACACACTGTCCGGCTGTTCTGCCTGATGATAGGCAATGGCTAGATAATAATAGAAATCCAATGCATCCGGAGTAGCCTCAATACCCGGTTCGCAGACTTTTATAATCTGTTTATAGTCTTCCTTCTTTATCGCCGCACTTATCAGCATAAGACGGGCAGCTTTATTAGTCGGATCCAAATCAACAACCTGTTCCAGTACCGGCACCGCCTCTGCTTCCATACTTTTCGACAACAGATATTGTGCATAAAGCATCGGAACCTGCGGATCATCCAGATCTTGTTCCATCATCCGGTCAAACAAGGCGATCACTTCCGTACTATCTTTTACCGATGATTGTTCATTCTCCACAATCACCTGACGCATGACACTGATTTTTGTATCCGGAGTAACTTTCTTATTCAGCAATAACGTATCGAGTTGTTGCTGGTATAGTTCCTTCTGACCCGTCTGTTCATAATAAGATGCCATTGAAAAGAGAGCCATTGGATTATCCGGTTCTACTGACAATACCTTCTGATAAGCCTCATATGCTTCCTCTTGTTTTCCGTTCTGAAGATATACATCCCCCAATATCACCTGATAACGCATATCTGCCGGATATTCATTGACAAGACTCTCTATTTCCTGAAAAGCCTTCTTGTCATCCTTCATCTGAAGATAAATACGGAATTTCTCCATCGACAACTGTTCATTCTTACCTAAGCGTTTTTCCAGCCGGTTCAGCGTAGAAATTACATCACTGTACTTCTCCTGTCGTCCATAGATATCGAGAAGATTGAACAGAGGATCTTGCTTGGTCGGGAAACGGGTTACCATTTCTTCAAGCAACGTAACAGCTTTATCCAACTCATTCTGTTGTTGATACAGACTCACCAGCCCTTGACTATACCAGTAATTATCAGGTGCATAAGTCACAGCCTTTTCCAAGGCTGCCTGCCCTTGCGGCACTTGACGGAGAAACATATAATACTGGGATATTTCGTAAAGCGCAGAAGAAGCATTCGGGTGAATGTCCAGACAATGTTCCAACAACCCGAAAGCCGCGTCATACTCTTTCTTTTCTTTCATCCGCATGGCTTCCAGAAAAAAATAGTCATACTTACGCTGTTGCTCCTCTGTTAATTGAGAAGCCAAAGCTTCTTCCTTCTGAACTTTTTTCTTTTTATCCTTCTTTTTCTTAACCTTCTTTGTAACTGCATTCGCGCCAAGAGCATACCCCGACACCATAACCGCACCTCCTGCTACACTCCCCACCACTTGCACAGCCATGCAGGAAGTAAGCAGCAAAGTACTTAACAACGAGAATAATAGTATCCTTTTCATTTTTTTCCTGTGTGACCGAAGCCGCCGGCTCCCCGTTCCGTTTCATCCAATACTTCCACTTCCTGCCATACGGCCTGTTCATGTTTTGCTATCACCATTTGTGCAATACGTTCACCGTCTTCAATCACAAAAGTTTCCGATGACAGATTAACTAAAATAATACAAATCTCTCCCCGATAATCTGCATCAATGGTTCCCGGAGAATTGAGAACGGTAATCCCTTTCTTGATGGCCAAACCACTACGCGGACGAATTTGTGCTTCAAATCCCTGTGGAAGAGCAATATATAGTCCGGTAGGCACCAGGCAGCGTTGTAGCGGTTCCAATGTGATAGGTTCGGAAAGATTAGCACGGATATCCATTCCTGCAGACAATTCAGTGGCATAAGCCGGAAGCGAGTGCTTCGATTTATTGATAACTTGAATATTCATAAATACACGTTTACTATATTAACGGGCGAAAATACACATTTTGAACTGAAAAATAGTTAAGTTTGCAGTTAAAACATCAGCAATAGCATCGCCTGTTTCACTTCCACCGAACCAGACATTCAAGATAGAATGAACATTGGCATCCTCCCAGTTCAGAACTAACGGACGCCCCGTAAAAAGAAGCAACACTACGGGCTTACCCGTCTTCACCAGCGCCTTCAACAAATCCTGTTGAGCATCAGGAATCCCTAGTTCCGTACGTGAAGCCGATTCACCACTCATTTCAGCACATTCTCCCAAAGCCGCAACAATCACATCTGCACGGGCAGCCGTATGCAAAGCTTCATCAACAATTGCAGTTCATTGCCGCGTTCTAACGGGACGGATACCAGCTCCTCCTTTTTCAAGTTCCGCATCATGATATATATTGCTACCTTTCGCATATAGTATTTCAGCCTTATCACCTGCTGCCGAACGAATTCCCTCAATAATGTCCGTGACGGGAAGGAGTACAAGTCATACTCCACATCCGCACATATTGTTACGCGCATCAGCCATAGGACCAATTAAAAGCAATCTTACCTTTCCGTTCGAGCGGAAGCAGATGATCCTCATTCTTCAACAGAACAAATGTTTCAGCTGCGATTTTACGCGCCACCGCGCGATGAGCAGTCGTATAAAGTTCTTTTTCCACACGCAGGGTATCACAGTATTTATACGGGTCAGAAAAACAAGCCCCACTTATATTTTGCTTCCAATACACGGCGACAAGCGGCATTAATCTGTTCTTCCGTAACTTTCCCTTCTTTCAGAGATTCTTCCAATGTATTCAGAAAACCGCAAGAAACCATATCCATATCCGTACCCGCCTGTAAAGCACGTACAGAAGCCTCTTTCAAAGGAGCAACCCCATGTGAGGAGATTTCGGCGATAGAATTATAATCGTCACTAACAACCCACAAAAGCCCCATTCATTCCGGAGCAAATCGGTCAGTAACCATTTATTAGCCGTAGCGGAATGCCGTCCACCAAATTGAAAGAACTCATCACACTACCCACACCTGCCTCAACAGCTGCCTTGTATGGGGCAAGATATTCATTATACATACGTTGGCGACTCATATCAACCACATTATAGTCCTTCCCTGATTCGGATGCGCCATATAATGCAAAGTGTTTTACACAGGAAAGAATTTCGTTTTTTCCCTGCATATTATTTCCCTGATAACCGCGTACATAGGCTTTTTGCTAACAGGAACCCAAATAAGGGTCTTCACCACTACCTTCTGCAATACGCCCCCAACGACTGTCGCGACAAATGTCAACCATCGGGCTGAATGTCCAGCAAATACCATCCGCACTGGCTTCTACAGCAGAAATGCGTGCCATACGTTCAACAGCTAGTGTGTCCCAGCTACAAGAAAGCGCTAAAGGAATCGGGAAAATGGTTTCATAACCGTGGATAACATCAGCTCCTACCAGCAAAGGAATTCCCAAACGGGTAGAATCAATGGCTATACGCTGCAAATCAACAATCTTTCTTATTCCTTTCACATTAAAAAAGCCTCCAATCTCCTGAGTTACGAACCATTTTCGTAAGTTCGGCACTATTTACATTACCAGTAACCAAATCACCCCGGAAGGAAGATTCAATTGGCCCAACTTCTCGTGCAGTGTCATCTTTCCCATCAGATTGGCAATATATCGATCCATCTCTTTATCTCCTTCTTCAGCCGACAATGAACAGGAAGACAATAACAACCCATATAGAACGCCTAATAACAAGTATTGATATTTCATGTTTATTACTTATTATATAATCACTTCATTATTTAGATACTTACATTAACGAGATAAAATCTTAATATCCGAATCACTTAACCCATAATCAACAAGCGTATATTTTTTGCCTTTATACGGAGTCGGCATAAACCGCCCAGAACCTAATGTATCGTAAATGATCGGATTGAAAGAAGCACTCCTTTTTGCCCTGAACAGCAACACACAGAACTGACCGGAAACAGCATATCCAAATTCAATATCCTCTACTCCCTCTCCCAGCACTTCATAACCTTGCAAGAGAGGTTCAACACCTTTAAACATAAAATTAAGTTTTACAGTCAAATTATCGGCTAAATCTATCTCAAGGGTATTCCGCATTGGAGAAGAAATGACAGCCCTAATACATTCCAATTCGTATCATAATTAGCTAAAGTTGTCCATATTATCCCGTCAGAACTTACCCTCTAAGCTTCTGCATCAAAGTCGTTTCGTAAGGATACAAGCGCTGCGAATTAGCAACTACACAATTCAGGAAAGAAAACTTATCCGCAATATCCCATCCCACCAAATCAACAGGACAATCTAGAATCTTAAAATTATCATTTAATACAGTAAAAGTAGAATTGGACAACTTCACTTTCAAATTGGGGTTATTCCCTTCTGCCTGAATAAAGCTGGTTCCAAAATTATTCAAATATGAAAAAAGAAATCTGTTGGTCCAGCATCAAATCCGGACTATAACCCTCATTCACGACGATTCCTCTATCAATCGTATCATAATAGATTTGATTGAAAAACAAAAAATCCGCCACTAGCTATACGTATTCCGACTGTTGAACGGTAATTTTACCATCCTCAAGATGGGTCCCTCCGGTAGTATCCCAAGAAAGAATATGTACATTGTTCAATATATGACCGGCAGATTTCGTAACTAAAGCTTCTTTTTTTTGTACAATAAATAAAAGTGTCAGATATCTTACAATCACAACAAGATTCATCTATATAGATACCGTATACATTATCATTCGAAGAGATGCCTTGAATTGTTACATTATCTATCTTTGTATCCGAGCTACCCGTTCCACCAGTTCCAATACCTTCAGGAACGTGTATGCGGATATGTGTATTACGTCCTCGCACCAGACTCATCGTACGTATCTGCCAACTGCTTCCTTCCGTTTACTAGAATTCCATTATCTGCATTATAACAATCCAGAATTCCTCTCCTTCAATATAAGAGAATCGCCGGTGTGAAACATCGGTAAAATAGGTTTCTGAATAACCTACTTTAATCAATGCTTCCAAATGGACATCACTTTTAACCGTTGCATTCTTATCAAAAATAAGATTTACATTTTGGTATATTCCAATGGCAGAACGATAGGCTCCGTCAAGTTATAAGTTCCGGCAGGAAAATAAAGCGTTTTCCCATAAGACTGACTGACCAAATTATTAAGTTGAGAACCAATCAGTGTTCCATCATTCTTAATATCATAATCAATGACTGATACAATATCTTCATTATGCCCTTCCTTGACTTCAACAACAGCCTCCGGTAATGAATCATCATCGTTACATCCCCAAATTGGCATAAAAGATAATAAGCCTAAAAATAAAAAGTTAAGTTTCTTCATTTTTCTTGTTTTTTTAAGTTTAACGTAAAGTTTGAAATGAAGAGGCCAGTAATCCTGCACCGTTAATTAAGTTACATGTAGGATTATCTCCCCATCCATAGCGAACAGCCAAAGGATGTTTTACCATTTCCGATGATACAATGATTTCATTTCCACAGATTTCAGCTTCCGCCCAATGATATTTTCCGTCTATCCCTGCTATGGCAAACCCTGTCAATTTTTCCCATCAGACGTTTTTAATCCTCCGTCTGCACACTCAAAAGAGAGAATAACCTTGTCTCCTTTCACACGGTAAGTCTGATAAACCGGACCACTACAAACAATCCGCTCACCATAGGTATCGGCACGTGCTAATAAGGCAAGTCTACGCCCTACTTCCTGTTTGTTTTTGGGATGAATATCATTCATATCGCCGATGTCTATGGTAACGGCCATACCCACATTGTCATAATACAAAGCTGTCTGGCGCTGCGCTTCTCGTAATTCAGCCCACTGTGAGTCTCCCGGTTCATCTGCTCTCTCTAAATAATTAGCCAATTGCACAAGGTAGAAAGGAAAATCATTCCCCCATTCCTCACGCCAGCTCTGAATAAGTAATGGAAGCAATATCCTATATTGTGTAGCACGCCCTACATTATTCTCTCCCTGATACCAAATAACCCCACGAAATTTGTAAGGTGCTAATGGATGAATCATCCCATTATAAAGCACTGTTTGCACATTCGATTCATCTCAAACACCGGATCAATATGAGATTGAGCGGCAACTTTACACTTCCATTCACCAGATATAAGAATCCAGTCTCCGACATCTTTGCTTAACTTCATTTCACCTCCGATGCCACACCCTCCTCCAGTATCCACGATACGAACAGTAACTACAGCTTTGCCCGCTTTTTTACTAAATTACCCGGTATTTCATAAGTACGGGAATGAGTATATCCTTTCGTGCTCCCTATCTCGATTCCGTTAAAATAAGTAATATCCTCGTCATCCACATACCCCATGTGTAAACTCAACGGTTTTCCTCCCATTGTTCTGGAATATCCACCGTCTTCGCCCCCAAACAATACCATCAAAATCAGGAAAGTCTTTTCGATATTTCCGGGGAAAGAATGAGATATCCATCCTTCGTCATTATAAGAAAGAGTATTCCAAAAGGCTTTCCATTTCTCATTCCTTTATCTAACGACAAAATCTTTGCCTGCCTTTTTGTTCTTCCTCCGCCTGTAAATCACAATCCTTGTTTCCCAATCTTCGGATAAGCTTCAATTGCTCAACAAAATCGGGAACTTCGCCCAATGCTTGAGCACTTATCCACGACTCTATATTAGTACCGCCCCAATGGGCACAGATAAGTCCTACCGGCACCTGCTGCGTGCGTGCTATTTCCTACCGAAAAATAGGCTGCTGCTGAAAACTCCCGGATAGTACCCGATGAACACACTTGCCATCCTCCTCCGACAGCAGTAAACTCCCTGCGACGGACTTAGACTAATAGTATTACTCACAGTCATCAAGCGTATATTCGGGTAATTGGCCTGTGCCACCTCTTGTTGATAGTTTTTTACTTTGCCCCATCCTTCTACTGGCATTTGCATATTCGACTGACCGAACAAAGCCATACTTCACCAATCATTACATTCTCCAATCTTACTTTTTCTCCATCTATTATTTCTAAATGATAAGGTCCCCTTGGCTTTGGGATTTTGATGTTTACTTTCCAATTACCCGTCCTGTCAGCTATATTCTCATATTTCTCCCCACTCCATGAAGGAATCACTATAACTCGCATTTTGGAGATTTTTCCCCAAACAGGTACTTCAGCCTCTGCTGAAGTACCATATTATCGGAAAATAAAGGAGATAACTTAACTTTGGCACAAGCGATCAGTGACGCAAATAATCCCGACATTAATATAATCCATTTATACATATCACTCCGACTTACAAATTATCACCATTCGATTGCCTGATCTTCATCCGGAATCTGAATATTAATTTTACGCTCCATATTGACTGTCCCTTCAACCGTATAACTTATAGGAGTGCCCGGGACAGAAGTGACATCATCAAACTCATATTTGAAATTCTCAATAGTAATCGTCTTATGTTTGAGATATGGCAATGATGCGTCCATCTTCTCCGTCACTTTCCATGTCGGATTTTTTATCAGTTTGAAATGAATGTCCGGATTGGGGGCAGAAAGGGTAACTGTCCTGTCGGCATTGAGCGAAAAATAATCTTGTACTTTCTGCGTTCCAGTTCCTCTTCGTTTATCAAGCCTGCATAGAAGAATATGGAATGCTCGTCTACCACAAATGCAGTACGTTCATTAGTAGTCATTTTATTACCGGCATCCTTAAAGCCTACTTGCATAGTTGTGGTAGAATAGGTACCTGAGTAATCATTGAAAGGAATCACACGCAATAATGCTTTTTGTAATTCTTCCTTGATGAGGCTCATAACTGCCGGTCGGACTTTCTGCAATTGTGAGCGGCAATACCCATTTGTCGACCAAATCAATTCCACTCAGTTTAAAATTGATGTCCAAAATCCCCATGCAATCGCCTGCTGGAATCATTACTTTCATATCATTCAACTCATAATAACCGGAGGTAAGCTCTCTGTAATACAAATCCTTTCTATTATGAAAAATACTCCCAGTTGATACTTTTCAAGGTGTCTGAATCTATCGCCACCTGTACCTCCGTATCACTTCCGGCCATTGTAGAGCCACTCATAATGAGAGGTAACTGATAGGTTACCATGCCATTCGGCTTGTATTTTACATAAATATCAGTCCTCCTTTGTATAATTCATCGGCGCCTTTAAATGAAACATAGTGTTCATATTGTTCGTCAGTCCATTCTTCATTACAAGCTGCGCAAACAATACCATCAAAACAGCAAGTAACGGATAATATATTCTTTCTTTCATATTCATTTTATTATAAAGGTTAATCATAGTAAGTCCAACCGGGTTTTGAGTCAGCCGCTTATTGCGCTGTAACTGTCCGTGACTAAAGGGCCAGAAATAGCTTTTTTTCTACAAAGCGGACAGGCAACGACATAATTGCCACCGGCGTGTATGAAACAAATCGTGGCGAGCTTCATCCATCAGCATATTGCATCCGTAAATCAATGTTTCTTCCTCCTGAGGAGCATCTTTCCAACGTCTTAAATCGTAATAGCGGTGGTTCTCGCCCATAAACTCTATCTGACGTTCGCGCTTGAGTTTCTTCCGAACATTTTTTATTCTGATACTCGGAAGAGGTATAATCAGGCACACCTGCACGAATACGAACAGGCTGGATACCTTTTTCAGTTCATTCACATCACGTCTTAATGTGTACATTGCCGAGCCATCCCAGGATGGGATGTCATAACTTCCATCCAGTTCATTTAATGCTTCGGCATAAATCAATAGGATTTCCGCATAGCGAATAGCAGTCTCTGTTTTTGCCTGTAATAAAAACTGTTTTGGTATTTAGCATCATAAGGGTTCACATAGTTTTTGATACCGATACCTGTAAATATACGATTGCCGCCATTGTATCCTTCGGAAGTCCCACGATAATACCAGACTTGCTGGTTAGGACTGGCAGCTCCATCTTTTCCATTCAATGAAGACTTATTCCACACACTGCCATTGAAAGCGACTGATGCATAGAAACGGGGTTCACGATTGGCATATTGTAAAGAAACTCCGGCGCGCAAAGGTTTGTAGCGACCGGCATCTACATCTTCACTGGTCACATAACCGCTTAATCGGGCACTTCCATCTCCCCGCCCTATCTCTTTATCTTTGCCCGGACAATCAGTACCGTCGGCCATGTAGTAGGAGTCACATTGTTTCTGTGTCATTCCATGCATACTCCATCCTCCGGCCACCGTCGGCAACTGATGCAATACCATGTTTGCAATGCCATCCGGTGAGTTAGTTCCTTCTCCACTATGATCGACCGTTATGTTATCCACACGTGAAAAAAATAAGTTCCGGATTTGCATAAGCAGAGAGTTCGCCATTAAAAACAGAACGATATGACTCAAAAGGATCAATGTCGGCATATCCGTCCGGCCAACTTTTTGGAGAAGTTATTATCATCAAACGGCTCGATGGTCTCCGGATAATCGTCCGTACCGCCACCTCTTATACGATTCTTGACATACAATTGATAGCGATGACCATTATTATTTCCCGGTAACTCCATCACATCTCTTGCAGCAGCAGCTGCCCTTGCCCATTTCGATTCATCGTATTCGGCAGAAAGCAAACGATTTCCTTCGTCATCTACCATTTGTTGTGCATAAGAATCGGTATTGCCATTCATCAACGGGCTGGCGGCATATAAAAAGGACTTTGGCACGGGTGGCTAAAGCAGCTCCACGGGTAGGACGCGCTATATTGTTGGCTCCTCGCCCAAAGGAAGATCCTTGGCTGCCAACACCATCTCGGATGTGATATATTCCACGCATTCGTCATACGTATTACGCGGACGGGCTAATGCATCATAATCCTGTGTATAATCTTCTCCGGCATCCGGAATCAAAGGAATGGGACCATACTTACGCAAAAGCAACCAGTAATAGTAAGCTCGCACAAAGCGTGCCTGTGCTGCATAATCAAGCCTTTCTTCCTCTGTCAGCTGCGTATTCATGGATATACTTCAAAAAACACATGCTTTATTGATACCCAAATAGCAATTAGTATAAAGTCTCTTGCATCAATCCTCATTATATCCACATTTCGGAAATAAGAATAATAACCACCTGCTATATTCTTATTCCCCCAATTATTCCAATCTGCCCAATAAATATCATCGGCAAAATTAGTCGGCACACTCTCTTTCCACCAATATCCTGATTTTGGTCTCTGAGATATGAATAAGTGTTGGAAAGCCACGAATCCGTATAATCCCTTGTTCGTAAACACTTTCTCAATCGTCAGGCGGTCCTTGAAATTATGTTCCACCTCCAAATAATCGCTACACGATGCCAGATAGCAGACCATAAATAGTAAAGCACCAGTATTATATAACCATTTCATACTTTTCATTTTTTATAAGTTTACATTTAATCCCACTGTGATAGATTTAGATAACGGATAAGCTGCTCCATTCGAACTGTTCATCTCCGGATCCCTACATCTTGAACTTTGACCAAGTAAGCAAATTGGTACCAATTAAATAAATGCGTACATTATTGAAATGCATCTTGTTGACGAGAGGCTTAGGCAAGGTATAGCCTATTTCCAAAGTCTTCAAACGCACATAAGAGCCATCACGCAACCAGAAAGAGGATTCTTTTGATAGTTGTTGTTACTTCCGCCATAATCTTAACCGGGGGATATTCTGCCCGCACATTTTCTGTGGATTCAGTGCCCGATTCATCTCTTGAAATCCAACGGCCGGCTACGACGTCTTTAATATATTGCCTTTGCTACTGTTGACGAAAGGACGGACACCGCTTCCATTGATAAAAGAAAGAAGACTTACCTGCTCCTTTGAAAATGCAGATTAACATCTAGCCCTTTCCACTGAGCGGAAATACCCATACCATAAATCAAATTGGGGACGGTAGTCGCTCCAATGGCTACCCTATCCATATCAGAAATAATTCCATCACCATTGACATCCTTATACTTGATGTCACCCGGTTGGTAGGCACCGAAAGTTTGCTGCGGACTATTACGAATGTCTGTATAATCCTTGAACAATCCCAACGCTATAAGACCTTTCTGCCTGATTCACACGGTATTCCTGTTCCATTAAATAGGATAAACATTGTTCTGTTCATCTTTATCTTTCACTTCATTTTTCGATAGAGTCATGTTTCCCCCGCATGGTGGTTGGACACTCCCAACCTGCTGTTTATATGCAAAGTTTCCATCCACTCCTTTTTGAGAGAACTTTCCCCACATTAGCTTGTGGAAGTGTCATCCCATTTTTCTACACCTGCTGTGGCAGGAAGATATCTACGGTACATGAAGATGCCCTTACGGTCTTCATGGAAGTAGTCTATTGTCAAGGTGAATTTATCGTCAAACAAACTCATATCTAATCCGATGTCATGCTTGGTGGCGATTTCCCATGTCACACCGTCATAGTATAGATTTATAATCCTAAGAGGGTTCCATACTTTTCATAACCATAATCCGTCAGTTATCCTCCGTGAAGGCAGAATAATAACCGGCACAGCCCCCAAATATTGGGATTGGGAGCACCCCCATAACTGATTGTATATATTAAGAAAACAACAGTGTAGTACCATTAGCTTCATACATTTTATCGTTACCGACCTTACCCCAAGAATAATGTACTTTAAGCATATTTACCCACTTCAGGTTCTTCTTTGGTTAAAGGGTTCTTCTGCTATATTCAGTGTTGGTGAATAGGCTAAAGAACCAAATTGATGACCCGCAGCAAATTCTCTAGAACTTGTATATCCGAAATTGAAATCAGAAAATAGCGATAATTCCAATTATAGGCAATTCTTCCCAGCCAACCCTGATGTATAGGGAGCAATTCGATATCATTACTAATTCCTGGTTTTCACCTTTGAATCCTGTGTATATTTCAATGTCCGCTAAGAATATGGATTTCCAAAAATCTTGCCATATTGAGTTCTGCTTCAAAAAAGACTCTTTCACCCGTATTGCCGGAAGTCTGGTCATTTCTTGTTCTGCCTGCTTTCTCATAAATTGATAGTACCATCATCTTTCTAAAGCGATCCCACCCATAAAGCCGACATTTATAACGCTTGATAAAATTATAGTTATCTGTGTCAAAACCAAACGCCCCTTTAAAATGAAATCATTTTTGATTCTTTCTGAACATTATTCCACCACTGTTCATTATTCCACATTGAGTGGAAGCTACCCATGGTTAATATCGCCGTCCGAATTGTAGGAAATATATCCATTGGAGTACATAATGGGCATGCTAGTAGGAGTTTGATTTAAAATGCTATTCCAGATCCTCATGTGAAGTCATACCCGATTCATATTCATTTTTTAGCGAACCACCGATACCCACTCTGCAAACAAAGTAGTACGTGTTACATCAATATCCGCATTCATACGGCAGTTCCCAACGCTTATTGTTACTATTGCGTTATAGTCCCTATTCAGTGATTTGTCTACTTTATACATACCACCTTCGTCAAGATAACTGCCTGAAACGAAATAACGTGCATTCTGGTCCACCGCCACCAAATTCAATGTTGCCCGATAACTCATAGCTCCATTTTTAACAAGGTGTCCATCCAGTCCACATCTTGCACAAATCGGGGTCTAGTCCTTGTGAGAATTTTTAGTTCATTTCACTATAAATAGGTTCGAGATTACAAGTTCTAAAAGCCTCACAATGATTATGGTAATACTGTCTACAAAATCAGAGTAAATGTACGTATTGTAAATTGTTCCACTTCGCATCAACAGTTATTTATTGATTCAACATTTTGGTAGTAACTGAGACTACACTCATTAGTGTCTGATGTTAGATCCATAACAGCCGTTTCCTTGCTATTCTTTCACAATACGGTGAAGGATCTGATATCTCATAATTCAATCTATCTATCACGTTCAAAACCACTGACCAATTCAATGCACTTGACCTCTGCCTCAAACGTAGAGATACCCACGAATCCAAAAATTCAGAAACATTTTTTCCCGGCTGCCCAATAGTCTGTGATGCTATTAAACATTCCTGCCAAAGAGTTGGGAAATACTACCTGTAGGAGAGGTTCTTAATTGTTCCCACATTGATAGTAGACACGGCTCCGGTCACCGTTAGTTTCTTCTGTGCACCTGTAGCAGTAATCACTACTTCAATCCAATGTCGTTTCGGTTTTTCTTTTCATTACTACGTTCACTGTGGGCAGCTTCTTCTTCTCTCACAAGGATCTTTGTGTCTCATATAACCAATGTAAGAGAAATTAAACGATTATATGGTTGCATTTAATGCTAATTTACCATTTATGTTCAGATAGAACCCAACCCCGGTAATGTCTTTAACGGACACATTAGCCCTGATGAGCGGTTCTGATTTTCTCAACTGCACCCATCACAACAACTGCCTATGGGTGGATCATTGAGTCGAAATCTGCCGCAAACAAATAGAGTATTTATTAAGTAACTAAGAATTGTTGTTTCATGTTTTCATACTATTTTTATTCCACAATATCTGACGGATACGGTGATTATGCTGATCACCAATATAAAATATCTTATTTCACTTCATCAAAGGCACATCGTGCGGTCCGTTGAAACGGGCTTCCTGGAAGCAACGTCAACAACGTATCCCGGAAAATGGCTATTATCCATTGCCACGCTTCCACGCCTGCGTATCGGATGGCCCTCAATAGGAGTGACCTCCATATCAGACTCCAGGTGGTTATCATACACCCTCCATCTGCCACATGCTAAAAGTCATAGATATCGTCTTTATGCTGCTCATGTATTTCTCATTTTTCACAAAAGTGCCCTGCCACATCACCCCATGACATCTGTTCCTACACCTTCATTGTATCCCCATTCCACTTCCAACATGATACTCGGCAGTTCCAGTTTCGTTTGTCGTCTTGTTAAACCAGCATTTGAAGATATTCCTTCACGCGGACGCATGAGATAGGCAAAGTCACCGGAAGGATGAAAGTAAACATACATCCATATCCAGTTTCCACCACAGAAAACATTGTTTCCACTTGCTTTTTTTCGCCATATTATAGCGTTTGATAGTGGCATCCGATTCCTGAGTAAAATAGATGTCACCCGTCTGTGGGATGAAATAGTTGCTGAAATAACCCATTTATAACCGGAAAAAAGCGAATGAGCTTTTAAATCCTTCGCTACGCAAAAAGCATAGTGACAACAATCGGAGAATCACCATTGAATAATTACACAAATAGAGTATCACCAGTCAGACTCCAGCATAAAGAACGCGGATCTTGAATATTCAACTGCCCCACCGTTGCCACTGTAGTCAGTTCTTGTACCCATGTCGATCAAACGAATACTACTTTTATCCTCAATCATATAAATATGATTAGGTTCTTAGATCAATGCTCAGCCATGTAGGCGAATTCAAACCACAATCACTGAATGGGCCATCCTTCACTTCATATCGCCCAGTTCTTCATCCACATAGCCACATAACGTGCAACCTGCGATATTGGCTATAAGTAAATCTGTCAGGAGCTATAGCAGCTTGATCACCAATAGAAATTTCTATAGTCCCTTTATCGGCATTGCGAGGTACCATACAATATATGCACTCATTGTTACAGTTTACGACTCTAGTCTCCCACGCCTCCCAACTTCAAGTTAATCAAGGAAGGATCATTACCGAAGTTTTTTCCATAAATAAGTAACTGTGTTCTTGAGTGACTTCCCTGGCTCGAAGCCCACAATTTCAATAGGCAACTGTTATCAAAAGTTTGTTCTTTCATCGTCTTTACAACTGATGAAACAACCAAGCAAAGGCAACAAATGCCTTAACAACATTCATTCTTTTTCCTGTCCTGTTCATCATAATAATAAATTTAGTTAATAATAAGATTTAATAGTCAATGGGCCCAAAGGTTTATTGTCCAAATATAAAGGAGGGCATTAATTATAGGCTAATTCCTAACTAACAAACAATAAAAATAATCAAACAGCTCTTAGAATTAGCCAATTTTGTGCTTTGCAAGTATTTTAGCAAAGAAAGCACTATGAAATTTCTGCTAAAATTGTTTATTTTATTATTGCTTATCGTTTGTCTATCACAGCAAAAAGACTGATAAACAGGCATTGACTCTACACTTTTCTACACAAATCCTGTCATGAGGTGGAGGATCCGAACCATGGGCCATCTTTCATGAAGGAAAATATTACTATACTCAAAGTTTAGCAGACTGTATCATATTATGGGAAACTGACGATATAACACAACTGGCAGAAGCAGCCACGTATATTCGCCCTTAAAAATGCCCCTAGGCTATATCTCATCTTTTGGGGACCAGAGATACACTATATGGACAATAAATGGTATATCTATTGCGCTGCTGATGATGGTAATATAGACAATCGTCAGATATATGTGCTAGAAAATGAATCTCCGATCCTATGAAAGGAGAGTTTGTCATGAAAGGAAGAATATCGACCGATACAAAATAATAACTTGGCTATTCATGCTAAATCCTTTCGAGCATAATGGCAAACGTTATCTAATCTGAGTGCGGACGGATAGAGCCAGAAGAATTTATCCAAGAGAAGCAATGTATCTACATATCGCTGAAATGAAAATCCATGGACACTAGCCTCAGACCGTATATTAACATCCAAAACCTGAATACTGAATGGGAAATGTCAATGGATCAGTGTAGATGGCAATAAAAACCGGTTATCCTATCCATGTGAATGAAGCTCCACAATTTTTCCGTTCCAAAAACAAAGACAAATTATTAATATATTACCTGCAAGCGGTAACTGGACACCCCTTATTATTGTGTAGAGTTGTGTTAACAGCTGATGCTAACATGACGATCTTCTCAACCCGAATTCATGGAAGAAATCTCTGGAACCTGTCTTCAAACAAGCACGAGAATCATGTGTATGGCCCCGGTAGCCTGTGTTTCATACCCTTCACCCGACAAGAGAAGAATGGTATATACTTTACCACGCTCAGAAACGCCCTTCGTGACATGTTCGTTTTGGACGGTCGGACAACACGCATACAAAAGAATAGAATGGGATGAAAATGGAATTCCCATTTTAGGGAATCCCCAAAGGGAAAGCACCCTGCTTCAAAAGCCGTCTGGCACCCCACGGTGATTTTGGCAACATTCCGAACTTCTCTTTAAAACATTTTTGCAAAATGGGAAGAAGAAGCAAAGCCCTAACCGTTCTGCAGCTTCAGCTATGCATCGAACACCATTTGCTATTAATTCAGCTGCTTTGTTTAAGCGGAAATTCTTAACATAGTTATTAGGAGGCATACCAAACAAACTTTTCATCTTCCGGTAAAAGATTAGAATGACTCATATTCATTTGATCTACCAATATATCAATTGAATAATTTTTCATTAATAACCTGCTCCGATAAACCATTGATCTTGTCTATAAATTCTACCCATCTTTTTTGAGAAATAGCAAAATCCGAGAAGTGAAGATGAACCAATTGTGATGTCCGTCATCTGTTTATGACTTTATATTATGATTTTAATTCTCGATCTGTTTATGAAGCTGCTTAACAGAAAACAGTTTCTCAAGATATACATCAGCACCACTT
>VOFH01003064.1_pt1 | contig 18504 bp, 36 predicted proteins | sample 5384091 | NCBI WGS metagenome assembly VOFH01 (sample SAMN12384727, study PRJNA508395) | human gut metagenome | isolation source: healthy gut G | host: Homo sapiens
ATTAGAAAATGCAAGCATTTCACTTCATCTTCTCTTGCTAGAAATGATAGATGCGAGCATTTTACTCTATCCGATTTATGGAGGTGTGCTCATGAGAAGCAAAAAGAATACCTGCAGAAGAACAATACCGTCTCATCATGGAATGCCGTCAAAGTGGATTGACAGATCATCAATGGTGTGTGGAACATGATATCAAACCAGGAACTTTTTACAACTGGGTAAAAAGGCTGCGTCAGAAAGGTTGTGTGGATTTGCCAGCGTCAACCGGACGCAGCTATCGTGCACCGGAAAACCAGGAAGTTGTCAGAGTGGATTTTCATGATACTGACCCGATTCCTTATGAACAGCCATTAAATGTAATTCCGGCAGCTACGGAAAGGAATAACTTTTCTGTAGCAGAGTCAATGAAGCTGTCTGTAGGCAGCTTTCATCTAACAATACCAAATGGAACAGATCCTCAGCTTCTGGCTCAAACGCTTCGCATTGTGAAGGAGCTGGAATGTTAGGGGATATCACAGCCGCCGATGAAATCTATATCGTAACAGGCAGAACGGATATGCGGAAATCCATTGACGGGCTGTGTGCTATTGTAGAGGATCAACTCCATATGGATCCAAGGCGAAGTGCCCTGTATCTTTTCTGTGGAAAACGTTGTGACAGGATCAAAGCTTTGCTCTGGGAATCTGACGGATTTGTGCTGCTGTATAAACGTATGGAAGTTCAGGGCAGGTTTCGCTGGCCCAGAAATCAGTTGGAAGTAAAACAATTGACCTGGCAGCAATTCGACTGGCTCATGTCCGGGCTTGAAATCGAACAGCCCAAGGCATTCAAACCTACGGAATGATCGCGTAAACGGAGGGGCTTCTCACCCTGTATCATGTCTGAAATCCCTTGTAAATGCTGGGGTTTCTGCTCCTTTTTCATTGCTTTTATGGTATAATAAGAGCAGAGAAAAAGGAGCAGAAAACATATGGCTGGTAATTCAAAAGATTCAAAAATCCTTGCGTACAAGGACATGATCAACCAACTGAATAAGACGATTTCCACACAGACAGAACTGATCCAGTCTTTACAAAAAACATTGGAAGCAGACCGGCTGGAAAAAGAAAACCTTCGTCAGCAGATTGAATATCTCACGAAGAAGCTTTTTGGTACTTCCAGTGAAAAACGGAAAGATATTGATGGCCAGCTGAATCTTTTTGATGAAGCCGAGCAGGAAGCAGATCCGGCATGGGAACAGGAACTTCCTGATGACATCACTGTTCCGGAACATAAGCGAAAAGCACGACGGACACATGCAGATCTCTTTAAAAATGTTCCTTCCTGCGACGAGATCATTTCTCTTCCGGAGGAGGAGCGAAACTGTCCAACCTGCGGAAGAACACCCGGATGATCAGACATTTGTCAAAGCGCCTGTCCAGGAACCATTGATCCCAGAAAGTTATGCATCGGAATCCGTTGTCGGATGGGCAATGCACCAGAAGTACCAGAATGGTCTGCCGTTAAACAGGCAGGAAGAGGACTGGAAGCAACTGGGTGTCCCATTAAGCCGGGCTACGCTTGCTAACTGGATCATTTACTGTGCCGAGAATTATCTCCGTCATGTTTATGATTATTTTCACCGTCAGTTACGGATGCGTAAATATCTGATGGCAGATGAAACCCGGGTTCAGGTACTGAATGAGCCGGAGCGTAATCCTGAAACGGATTCCTGGATGTGGCTCTTCCGCAGTGGGGAAGATGGGCTTCCTCCGATCCTGCTCTACCATTACACAGAGACAAGGGCAAAGTTCCATGCAGCATCTTTCCTGCATGGGTTCCGTGGATATCTGGAGACCGACGGATACCAGGGTTATAACAATCTGCCGGATATCAAACGCTGCTCTTGCTGGGCACATGTGAGACGTTATTTCACAGATGCCATACCGAAAGGGAAAGAGTATGATTACAGCCTTCCGGCAGTGCAGGGAGTAGAGTTCTGTTCCAAGCTGTTTGATTGTGAGCGGTACTCAAAAGCAAAAATCATACTGCGGAGCAGAGAAAACAGTTCCGTCTTGAAAAGGAGAAACCGATACTGGAGGCATTCTGGAATTGGCTGGATCAACAGCGTCCAAACAAAAAATCCCGTTTGGCGAAAGCGGTGAACTATGCCCAAAATCGGAAAGACACCCTGATGACCTATCTGGAAGACGGTCATTGCAGTTTATCCAATAATCTTAGCGAGAATGCAATCAGGCCATTCACTGTCGGCCGGAAGAACTGGCTGTTCAGTGCCAGTCCGAAGGAGCTGCCTCTAGCGCTATTGTGTATACAATGGTTGAGATGGCAAAAGCGAATGACCTGAATACCTACAAATATCTGGCATACCTCTTATCACAGCGGCCAGACGCTAAAATGTCAGATGAACAGCTGGAACAGCTTGCCCCATGGAGCGAGACTGCGAAAGCAAACTGTCAAAACTAAACATAGAGTAAAACGCTTGAAGTAATCCACTAAAGTACTTCCTGCCAAGACAAGTATCATCCAGCGCACAAGACTATTCTCAAGCTGTCCTGAAATAAAAAACGGATAGACCCCTATAAGTACCAGTGTTAATGCCAGAAATAGCATTCCGGATTTATTATAAAATTTTCTTGTCGCCGAAAGAATTGAATTCACTTCTTCCGTCTGTTTCAACGCAAGAGGTGTATAGAGAGCAACAACTGTTGCTGTTCCTACTCCTGCTTCTGCCAGACCCAGATATGTTAAAAACTGATTTACTGAAGTGATCATTCCATTCACACTTGATCCATATGCCTCAAGAATAAAACGTGGCAATATCAATCCAGACAAAAGAACAATTACCTGTAAAAAAGCAGACTTGCCACCATATTTTTAGTGCCTGTTTTCCTCTCATGAGATTTCCTTTTCCTCTACTTTTTTCTTTTATTGATGCTGATCATGATAGGTCCATGCGTGAGGTGTATGGTCTAGATAAATCACTACGAAAGTAACACTCTCATTAAAGTGGCTCATACCGTTCTGGATAGGTGGCTCACGCCACCGGACGGGCGGCTCTGCCGCACGAGAATATTCAGTTAACATTTATGCAATTATACGCTCCATTTAAATACAGTCTTAAAGTCTGTATCTATGTCAACGCTGAATGCTTTATGTATATCTGAAATGTTTTTTACTTCGTCTGTTTCATAGATTATTGATTTAAGTCTTCTCTGGATACTCTTATCCTCCATAAACTTAATGGCATTTTCAAAGTCAACGCGTCCTGAACGGCTGCTTCCTACAAATGTAAGACCTTTCTCAAGAATATCTTTGTATTTATAGGTACCTTGTTTTCCGATACACCCATAAGCATAACTGTTCCCTGTGGATTGATATATTTAATAATATTATCAATAGCGTAGAAACTTCCTCTCCACCTGCACACTCAAAAGCATGATCCACATTAAAACCTTCTTCAAGGTCATCAGCAAGTATTGTCTCATCAACAAATGAGAACTGTGAAAGTTTACTTGTATTCTTACCTATAACAATTATCTTTGTGTCCGGATATTTCTTCTTAAGGATACTGCTTACAATAAATGCAAGACTTCCGTCTCCCCATATACCGATTGAATTTTTATATTCATGAGAAATAAGACTGAATCTTAAATAAGCATGCATTCCAACACTTATAAATTCTGTAATTGCTGCGATTCTCTTATCTATATCGTCAAAAGCTACTACTCTGTCTGCAGGAAGATTTACGAACTCTCTCATAAATCCGTCATGCCCGCTGCTTAAGAATCCACCGCCTTTTCCATAATTCTCGTAAATAACCTTTCTTCTCTGTTTCCAGGTATATTTGGTATCATTACAACAGACTGTCCTACTTTTTAAAAGTTCCTGTAGGATCATGGATAACACGTCCGCATGCTTCATGTATAAGAGCCATAGGAAGCTTTTTTCCTTAAAATCTTTATATCTCTTTACCCTGATAATATTCTGATCAGCATGACAAAGAGCAAGATATTCAGGTCTTATAATAACCTGATCTTTAGTATCAACATCTTCATGTTTTACGGATATTGTTCTAGGTGTGATCAACTGATAAACACTGTTTAACATTTTATATCCTCCATAATAAGTGCTGTAGCCGCTTTCATATCATCGATTGTAGTGATCTTCATATTAGAAACTTCACCTTTAACTTTACAGGAACGTTTCTAACAACACAGATTTTGCATGCATCTGTAAGGATCTCTTTTTTCATCATCTGAAAGATCATTGTAAAGTTCTTTTTTAATTTTGAAATTTAAATGTCTGAGGTGTCTGTCCCTGGAACATCTGTCTTCTGTCTCGGGAATAGATGTAATCTTTTTTCTCTCCATCTTCAGAAACAACAATAGTATCAACTGCGCTTATAACTGTATCAACAGCTCCGCATTCTTTAGCCATCTCAACATTTTCTCCTATAATTTAAGTGTAACAAAAGGTCTTACCGAATCATGTAACGATAATATTATCCTCATCGTCTCTGTTTCTTCTCGATCTCATCAATAATAAAAGATCGTTGAGTTTTTGCCAGTTCCTCCCGGAACAAGGATTATATTTTTATCTGAATCAATGTATTTTTAATAAGATCTTCTGTATAATCAATCCAGTCTGATGAACGCCTACATAAATCTCATCAATGTCAGGAGAAAGAATAAACTTTTCAATTGTATGAATTATAATAGGTCTGCTTTCCTAACATAAGGAACTGTTTTGGCTTGTCAATTCCCATTCTTGTTCCTTTTCCGCCTGCTAATATTGCACCAAATACCATTTTTGTTTCCTCCCGCTTTAAATAACTTTATAATGGAATATTTATAACTCCCTGCAACTTCTTTTTACCAAAGTTTTCAGCCTGTCTTAAGGCTTTTTCAAAGTCTCTGTAACGTGTTATACCACAATTTTCAATAAACATGATCTTATCTGCTGCAAGAACTGCATGTGTTTTTTTTGGCATTGACAATATCATATTTTACGCTGCTTTCGTCTTTTGCAAGTTTTTTATCAAAAGAAGTTTTAACTTTATCTGAAGTAGTCATAAGTGTAACTTTACCTTCATTTTCTTCAACGTATTTAAGAACTTCTGCAAGATCAGCTGTTCCTCTGTATTCGTAAATAAATTTAAGGCCGTATTTTCAAATGCTGAAACACCATTCATTGAAGGGTTAAATACATAGAGAACAAAATTCATAAATAATACAAAGAATACTGCAAATATAAATGCAATAACTGCACCTTTGATAATTGTTCCTTATTGATAGCAACACCTTTAACTGCGATCTCATCTTCATTTTCAGTATCTGTTGGTGAGCTTGTTGTAAATGAGTTTTACTTTTTATTTATAGTTACATTTTCAAGATGAGTTTCAGCTTCTTTTTACAAGAGCATCAACCTTTTCCTCGACAAGCTCATTAAACTCTTCACTTGCTGTTAAAAGTCTTACAGTTACAGAACCATTTTCCGCGGTACTTTTTAACTTCAATCTTACCATACCAGTAGTTGCTGTCTGTATTTCTAAGCTGTACTTTATCAATTGAAAGATCATCAGAAATCTTATCTAAAACTTTCTCGTCTACATCCTCAAAAAATATATGCACCATTCATATTTGCATAAATAAGATTAGCGAAAATTCACTAAATGGCTCTAATTTTCACCATTCTCACCGACAGAAACTCTGTCTGATTCTTTACGTTATAAACAATATATGTAGAATAGTTTGTTCCATGTGTTATCAGCATCCTTATGTTGAACTGCTTTAAAAACAAATGGAGCAAGCACAACTAAAAAATGCCGCAAGTGCAACAATAATGTTTTTCTTAAAGTTTTTTAAGTGTTAGCTAATAAATCTGCTAATGAATAATTTTCAAACATTTTATTTCTCCTTTTTTAAATCAAAGTCCTCATAATCGCTGTATACCGCTCGAGCATGGTCGCCCCGAAGAATATAAACAAACATAACTATCCAGAACTGAACTGTAAATAATGGCATGAAGCTTTGACATAAAGCTGGCATCGTGGTGAAACAGTATGTCCTGAAGCATTACAAGACTTAAGGCCATTGGAAGGGACCTTCTTTGCATACGCTAACTTCATCATAGCCACAAGAATGATTCCAAGTATTATACTAAATACAAATACTCCTATATATCTGTAATCAGTAAAAGTTCCATAATATAACTACTTCCTATACCATGACCCTGAAGGTAATCATCTCCCATTACAATATAAGAAATGTTATGGGCATAACTATTACTTTCAAAAAAAGCAAGTTCTATAGAGTTATTTTCAGGAAGCGGAGTTGTTCCAAACAACATTCCCCTATATTTCCTCTATAGAAATAATCAATGATTGATCCAAATGTATAATTTTTTAAAAGCTCTTACCGGAAGATAGCATTCATATAAGTATCCTTTTGCAAGAACGCCAAAGCTTGTTCCCTGTTTGTAAATAAAATCTGTAAGAAGCGCCATAATTCCGTTTGTTGCAACTTCCGCACCATCTCTCAGGTAGTTCATGGCACCCATGCCAAGCATAAGTACGGGTACTGATGCTATAATAAGAGTTTTTTCCACCTTGCCTATCCAGACTTCCTTCTTATCGCTAAACTGTCTCATACAGTAATATATTAAGGCAAACAGAAGACTTAGTATAAATGGATTTCTAGTTCCTATAAGAAGGTATATACCATTTGACATAACATACATTGCAAGCTACTATAAACGCATGCTTTTTCTTAGGTTTAGTCGCTAGATATACACACATTGAGAAGAACATAAACACTGATATAAGATAAACTATATAAGGAAGTTTACTTGTAAATGTTGCATAATAGTCATAGTAAGTTGTAGTTCTTCTATACATATATCTTTCGACTATTCTTGCAAGATAGAACGGGGGAAACTTGCTCCAAAAAAACAAAGTGATGTAAATCTTATATACTTTATATGAACTTCATATTTTGTTCTTTTTATAACATCCACCCTTGGTGTTTTACTTCTAAGTTTAAAATTCTTTCCTATTACCCCTATTAAAAAGGCCTATCATACTTAGTATAATAACAAAAAACGAAAACTGATATGTATTTGCATTATATGTAGCAAAACTCTTTGTCTGTATATAATCGATCATTGGTCTTGAAAACAGGAACAACCATAAGGTAATAAAGAAAAATAACTGTATTAAATAACTTTTCAATTCCGTTATAAAATACATCATACAGGCTATCCACAACGTTACAAGAGCAAAAGAATATAAATTTAGTCTTACCATTAACACTAAATATTATAAAAAATGCCCCGAATAAACCAAACATGATCCAGACGATTAAAGAATAAATTCTTTTTAAAATTAATATTTTCAAAAAATACTTTTCCATTTAATCCCTTTGATTACTAAACAGCTGCCTTTCGATCTTATCAATCTGGGATTCTACTGTAAATTCCTCTATAAACTCAGCCATTTCATCTGCATCAGGATACTCCCCGCCTGATATGTAGGATATTATGGCTTGTATGGCTTCTTCATCAGAAGTGGTTATCTTTCAAATTTTCCATTGCATGATAACTCTTTTGCTCCACCTACATCTGTTGAAACAAATGGTTTTCCAAGACTTATCGCCTCTACAAACGCTCCTGAAAACCCTTCCTGGTGAGACATAGATACAAGTAATTTTGTACGACTTAAAAATTTATAAGGATTGGTCTGATATCCAAGAAAGTGAACATAATTTTGAAGTCCGTACTTAGAAGTACGCTCCTTAAGTTCATTATCCATATCACCTGTACCTATTAAGTATAAATGATATTTATATCCCATTTGATGAATCTTATTAAGAAGCTCTAAAGTTCTATCTGTACCTTTAAGCTTTTCAATACGACCGATGCAGCATATGCTGTCTTCTTCCATATGTATACCACAGTCTTCCTTTGCGGGTATCCTTATATCATCAAAATTGTATCCGTTATATATAGTTGTAATTTTGTCTTTATATTCAGGAAAAACATTTTCTATAGACTCCCTTGTCTTTTCTGAAATAGCGACTATAGTATCAGCTGTTCCAAGATGTTTTTCTATGGCAACTTAAATACTTCTCATTTTCAGGCATATTTTCTATGCTTCCATGTATCCATGCAATCTTCTTTACATCTTTTCTCTTAGAAAACTGTAAAGGTGGATTCATGATCGTAAAAGATATTTCAATATCATAGTTATCTTTAGCTACATGTCTTCTTACAAGTCCGGGGAACCAGAATCGAAGTCTCCATATAATTGCCTCGGCTATAGATGAATGTTTCTTACTCTTGTATGGCTTTAAGATATTGATGCCTTCTCTAAGTTTTGGCATAGGCTTATCAAAATGTTCCATCTCAAGTATATCAATATCATATTTATCCGGATCAAGATTATTAACTATAGTAGCAAGGATCTTTTCTGCTCCTCCGCCAAGCGAAAATGACCATAGATAAAATAAAACTTTTTTCTTATTTTGCATTGTAATCTCCATGATACTCACGATAACTTCTATCAAGATCAAGTAATAAAGCGTCGTGGTGTGCAACCTGTTTTCTCTATTGGAGGTGGTGTCATATAATCTCCAAAAGCTGTTTTAAATACGCATCATATCCTACTGGAATAGGCATCTTAGTATCCTCAAAAGGTACCATAATATTACTTTCAAATGCCTCTATAGGATACTTCTTCTTCATGTAGAACGGATCCTGAGCAGAGTTCTGTAATACCATCGCTGTCTTCCTTAGTATACTTAGTTATTTCCTTCTCTGCCTTTTTCCATATCTTATAACAGTTTTTTCCTCTTATTACACCAAGAAGAACTTTACTTCCAAGACTCATTATTCCACCATGTTTTTCAGGCACTGTCTGTGCACAGAATAAAAAGTATATAAGTGCCCATATAACCTGTTTTCTTTCTGTCGCTTTTCTTCTTTGGATAGTAATCAAGAGGAATAACATCAAGGGCAAGTCCGTGTGGAAGATCTAAGTCTACCTGATATGGTTTAACACATGTTGTCTCTCTGTCTCTTATAGTAATAAAAAGGTTACGGTCAACAAATTTATAATTACTCTTTGACATAAAATACTGATATTTAGCTTCCTGTGGCCATAACTTAGCAAGTTTCTCATAATCTTTTCTTGGCATAAAGAAATCAAGATCATCATCCCATGGAATAAATCCGCCGTGACGAAGTGAACCTATAGCTCCTCCTCCGCATAAATAACATAAAAGATTATGTTCATTACAAAACTCTACAAAATATTCAGCCATCTCAAGACTTTTTTTGCCTGTATCTGTTCCATATTATTTTCCTTTCCTATTTCAAGTCGAACATCCGTGAGACTTGGCGCGTGATTCTGGTCAGCGAAGCGACATATTCCTATCAGAATCACTGCGCATCCTCGCGGAACGTTTATTTCAGTCGGAGATTGGACTCCCACTGAGATAAAACTCTTACTTTTTCCAGTAAGCTTTTTAAAGGTGACTCTTATAAGCAATCTCTTCATCGCTTGGCTTTTGCATATAGTTTCCATAAAACTGAGTGAGGAAAAGATCATAGTTTTCGGAATTGGAACAACCTTATCCTCAAAAGGTACATCAATAAGTTTCTCAAATGTACCTCTTTTTAAATACTTCCTTCATTCCGTCTTTACCAACACCAATTGCCGCTTCGTATTTACCATCTTTAACGCTGTATTTTTTTATAAGCTTGTCAATTTTCTTAGTAAAGAAGCGAGGGTTTACTGCTCCTAAAGCATACCAGAATATAAGTCTGCAGAAATCTTTTAATTTGCTGTCACCATACTGGATATACTGTTTCTGAATATAACAGATCTGACGAAGTGTAACCATAAGATGAGCTTTCTTAATAACCTTAGTATCATTAAATCGGTCAATTGGGGAAAACATCTACGAAAACACTTGTGTCATGGGTTTTCTTGTAACATGGTTTTTGATAACAGTATCCTTATCAACAACAACCATAAAGTTCTGGAAGTACCAGTCACATGTATCTTTATCAAAAATACCGTAGCGTTCATTTCTGTCATTTATAACAGCCGCTTTTAAACGTTCATAGTCTTCTCTGTACATTCCTATATCAATATCGTCATCCCATGGAATAAATCCTTTATGACGAACTGCACCTAACATACTTCCGTAATGAATAAAATATTTAATATTATTTTCTTTACAAATTTTATCTATATAACTTAAGATTCCAAGCTGGGATCCCTGCAATTCTTCTTTTTGTTAACTGTTTCATCTCTAATTCCTTACATAATTATTATTTACTTAAAACTACTTCATATACGCATCAAGCTCATGAGGGTTTACCTGTTTTCAACGGGTGGAAGCTGCATATAATCACCATAATACTGTCTTAAAAGTTTGTCATACTCTTTTTGACCTTTTAAGGGTAACCCCTCAAACGGTATTATCGATTATTTCCTTAAGGATCAAAATCAAAACTTCTTTTTCCTTGAACTTAGAAGCAAGAAGGCCTATATATTTTTTCCATCCTCTTTTTTATACTTAGCAGAAACTTTATCTATCTTTTAGCAAAAACTGTTGGTGATACAGGTTTTAATAAGAACCAGCATACGCTTCTTATTATATCTTTAATGACGCTGTCACCATAAACAATATTGCCGTGCTTGCTAAAAAAGATAAAAGCTTAAAGCTCTCAAGGTTGTAGGTCTTATCTACTGCCTTCATATCATCGAACCTGTCCATTGGGGAAAATATCGATAAATAATCCTGACTCGTAAGTCTTATCATTACGGTTATCAACTATTTTAGTATTAGTATCAATAACTTTACAAAGTTGTTAAAGTAGTCCTTACTTGTTCTGTGATCAAGAATCTTGTAACGTCCGTTCTTTGAAATGATGCAATAAGCTTTTTCATAGTCAGCTCTTGGCATTGAAATATCAATATCATCATCCCATGGAATAAATCCTTTATGACGAACAGCACCAATAAGTGTGCCGTAGTTCATAATATATTTAAGGCCGTTTTCTTCACAAAGTTGTGAACATACTCTAATATATCAAGTTCAATCTGTTTTACTTCTTTATCAGTAAGTTTTTTCATTTAATTAATCCCTTTATTCTTCTTTAAATCCTGTAACATAAGAGCTCTGTATATACCAACATTTACTTTTAAGGCAAGAGCTGCAATACGTCTGCCCTTTCTAAAAATATGGTTGTGTGCAATTTTAAAAAGCATTCTTCTTTAAAAATCCAACAACATTTTTATAATCAGGAAGTTTCTTATAATCATCTACAAGAAGCATACTGTCAAGAACTACAAAATGAGCATATGCTAATCTGAAGAAAGCTTCATCCTTAAGAGATGGAAATTCATTATTGATATAATCAATATATCCTGTATAAGCTTCTATCATATGAAGTTTTCTAGGGTTGTATTTCTGAGTTGTTATACTATCCCCTCTGTGGAAATAATAGTAATAAGGCTTTGTAATAACAACATATGATTTAGCTGCCTTAACAAGGTCAAGGTGATAAAAAGCATCCTCATATATCTTGCCGACAGGAAACTGTAATTTATCTGCAATCTCCTTTTTTAATAAGCTTATTACAAACAGATCCCGGAATCTTTTCACCTATAGAAGTTCCTTTAAAACTTCTCTCTGTCACACTCAAAAACAATTTCTGTGTCACTGCACTGTGGAACTTCCTTTGTATTGTAAACATTCATGATTCCGCATACTGCAACATCAGAATCAGTTCTTTTTTATCTCACTGTAAAGAGAACTTATCATGTCAGGATGAATATAATCATCGCTGTCTATAAATATAATATAATCACCAGTGGCATTTAAAAAGGCCGTGATTACGTGCTGATGAAAGTCCTCCATTAACTTTATGGCAGACTTTTCACTCTGTTATCTTTTTAGCTAGTTCATCACAAAGCTTACCACTTCATCAGTGGCTCCATCATCAACAAAGACAATTTCAAGATTATCATATGTTTGATCTGCAATAGATTCAAATGATTTTTTCCAAATATTTTTTTAACGTTATATACCGGAACAACAACACTTATCTTATCCATGTAATCTACCCTTTACTTTATTAAACATTTCCATGAACACTTCATCTTTAGTAACAATAAGAGCTATACCGTAATATACACAGCATACAATAATAGTAACTGCAATATTAAGTATAAATGGAATACCCATATTCATATCTGTAGGTATTAAATGATTTACCAAAAATGATAAAGGTAAAAATCCTACAGTTATAAAAAGTATATTTTCTAAATGAATGTATAACTATTTTTCAAATCAACAAGATTATTCTTTTTTAATGAAGCTGTATTCAATAAATAATAATATATATTCAGATAGTAAAGTTGTCATAATGTAATACTGTGGTGATGATACGCCAAATGCAAATAATAACTATCAAATATAAGATTACATATACCACCAATAATATAGAATATAGACAACTTATTCTCAAATCCCTTATAAGGATTACCTGTGTACCCATGACAATTTCAAAGAGCCCATGATAGCTCTAAAAGCAAATACCTGTGTTACGATACCACCAGCCATATAACGTGTTCCCATACATTATAACAGTTGCGTGAACACCAAGAGCAACAAGTCCCATACCAATAGGAGCCATAAAAAACTGAAAATACTACTGCTCTTATTTATAAGATCCTGGTAAGATTTCTCATCTTCAAGACCTATATAGTAACTCAAACGTGGAACACTGACACTTATAGCACCACTAATAACACCCGATATAAGCATGATCATTCTCTGACCATTGGCATAGTATGAAACCTGCTCAGGCGCACCTATCTTAGATACAAAAAGTAAGATCAAGGTTAGTGTAGAGCATTCCAGCATTGGCAAGAAGGAAAAGGCCAATAAGTGGTTTAATAAGATGTTTAAAGTTCTCAAGAGGAACCTTAACAAACTTAACATCCTTCTTTATCCATAAATAACTAAGAAAATAGTTAAGAAACTGGCTTGCTGACATAATTATCGCATACTGAACAATATCATCTGCTTCTTTAACGAATGCAAATATAGATACTAACATAAGAATACGTATAAAAAGTGTCTTATAGAATAAAAACGTATAATTTTCGAAAGCTTCATTTATCCATTCAATATAGAAAATCTGGGCAATAAGCTGAACACCAAGAATAAGCATAAGTAAATGCACACTTGGACTCTTGCTGTAAATCGGCATTATAATAATATAAAAAACTGTTGTTACAGCTGTACAGAAAAGAGATATATAAAACAATGTAGAAAACATTGTATTAAGTTTTTCTGCGTTATCTTTAACCTCCATTTTATCTCCCTTATACCATAGTTATAAACACCAAGTGTTGCAAAATGGTATAAACCAGTTAAGGTATGTATTAGCTATGTTAAATTCACCATATAACTGTTTACTTAAAATACGTGATAAATAAGCAGTAGTTATAAGTGGAAAAAATATATTTAAAAGTCTTACAAGTGTATTGGCTAACGCATTAAGCCTTATATCTTTCATAGAGTCTCTCCTATTTAAACCCCTGTTCTTTTTCATATTTCCAAAATGGAAGTTTCAAAAATCCTACAACACTTCCAATTCCATAACTTACATGTAACAAGAAAAATAGAATCGGTAACAACAATTGCTGCCAATATTTCTTCTGCCCTTCACTGCCATAAATGACATAAGGATTGCCAGACAACTATATGCTCCCCACATGAGTTTAGCTAACAAAGAATGGTGACAGACTGCAAGCGCAGATGTCACAACAATGCCTCCTACAAATGCAAAAGGCACAAAATGATAAATTGCTAAACACTCTGGGCACGCCTTTAATGTCAGTGCAACCCAATATCCATTTCCATATTTCTGTTTTAACATTCCTTTTAATGTATTACGTGTATGTTGATATGAAACAATTTCAGGACAATAACATAATTTAAATCCTGCTTTTCTCATTCTATAATGAATCTCATTGTCTTCTGTTCTACCTAACTCTTCATTATAAAAACCGATTTTATCAAATACTTCTCTTCTATATGCACCATGAAACAATGACTTGACATAAGTTTTTTTCTTTTTCCTGATCTATATGGTGCTATACTACTACCAAACATTGATTGTTCAGCTAATAGCAATGTATCTTTCCATGGTGTATGCTCATCAATTATATTTGGTCTAATTCCACCACATACACTTTTCACCGCTTTCCAAAATTTCCACATTTTTTCTTATAAAATTATTTGGAATTGTCGCATGTGCATCAATTCTTATAATTGCATCACCAATATAATTCTTCAATGCAACATTCCATCCAGGCGCAAGCTTTTTTCTTTTCATTTGAAAAACACTTATTTTCAAAAAACTTTTTCTGTTTCTCGAAATTTTTCCATAATGTCTCTTGTATGATCTGTGGACATACTATCAATTAACAAGATTTCCATCTTCTCATGATCATAATCCTGAGCTTGGATATCTTCCAAGAGTTTTCCCAAAACTTTTTTTCTTCGTTATAAGCAACAACGCAAACAGATACTATCATCTTACATTTCCCCCTACTTCATTACTTGATCACAGCAATCACGGTTTTAATCATTGTACTAATATCACGTAAGAAACTGAACTTTTCAATCTCTCTCAAATTATACACCATCTTTGCCGGTAATACTTCATTTATATATACTTCATCAGCATTCTCTGCATTTTCAAGAAGTTTTTTCTTCATCCTTATATTCTATACTTGTACGGGAAGTTACTCCTGCCGGTAAAAGAAATGTTGCCATCATTTCTTCTGTATAGTGAGCTGTATACTTCGGTACTTCCGGTCTTGTACCAACAAAAGTCATATCCCCTTTCAAGACGTTAAATAGCTGTGGCAATTCATCCAGATTCACCTTTCTAAGCAGATGTCCCATTCTTGTAATACGTGCATCTCCTTTAGTTGTAACCTGCGTTCCCAGTTTATCTGCATGATTGACCATCGTTCTAAATTTCCAAATTTTAAATTTTCTTCCGTAAGTAGTTACACGATATGTTTAAACAAAACAATTCCCTTCGAATCCAGCTTGATCATAATGCTCAGAAGGACAAGGATTGGTGATAAAATTACAATCATCACGAAAGAACAAACAACATCAAAGAGTCTCTTGATTTTCAGTTCTGTTTCATGTTTCTGCAAGATATCATAATAATATCTCACTTTTTCATTCTGCATTGCTATTGGCAATTCATCCCATTTTTTCATAAATTCATCCTTTTCAAGCTTTCTTATTCACTCGTTAATCTATTACACAAAACAATTATAAACATTCCTTAAATGAAGTAATAATATACCACATCTTCATCTGACAATTTAGTATGAAGTGGTAATGTAATCATTCTCAAACATATGATAAGCATTCGGATAATTTTGGATATCAAATCCAAGATCTTTTATACGCTGTCAGAAGTGGCAAAGGCTTTGTAGTGTACATTTGTAGCAATCCCTTTTTCTGCCATCTTTTCAATAATCTGGTTGCACTCTTCTCTAGTCTTTCCATTCACCTGACAAGATACAGGTGACCACTGGACTGCTCTGTTTCAGTATAGTGCTCCAGAACCGTGACATTTTCATTCTTAAATGCTTCATTGTCTCTCTCAATAATAGTCCTTCTTCTCTAAGAAGCTCCGGATAACGTCTCAACTGTGCCAGTCCAAGAGCAGCCATGATATCCGTCATGTTACACTTAAAGTATGGAGCGACAATATCATATTCCCATGCTCCAAGCTGTGTCTTGGCAAGAGCATCTTTAGACTGTCCATGCAAGGATAATAGCATAAACTGCTTATAAAGTGCCTCGTTGTCTACTCCTTCGATATCCCTCCAGGCAGCAGCTCCACCTTCTGCAGTTGTCAGATTTTTCACAGCATGAAAAGAAAAACTTGTAAAATCTGCAATTGCTCCACATCTTTTTTCCATTCTGTACTGCACCCATTGCATGAGCACCATCTGCCATAATTGCAATTCGTCCCATCTTCTTCTGAATCTCTGATTTTGGATGGAACATTGATTTTTCTTCTCTTCTGCGATCTCAAATGCTCTTGTATAATCACAGATTCCCGCCAAGATCAACCATGATAATTGCCTTTGTCTTCTCTGTCACAGCCGCTTCTACCTGATTCATATTCATGATAGGAGTCTTGGTTCACATCAACCATGACAATTTTCGCACCAACATGTGCGATCACACTCGCCGTTGCTGTATACGTATAAGCCGTTGTAATAACTTCATCACCTTCACCAATGCCAAGCACTCTCAAAATCATTTCTGCGCAGGCAGTAGCAGAATTCAGGCATACGACCTTGCTTGTACCAATATACTCTGCCAGTTTCTTTTCAAATTTCTTTGTTTTTGGTCCAGCCTGTAACACAAGAGATACTGCTTCCGGTATTGTCATAAAATAACGGATAATATCCGGGTGCGTAACAGTAACCGGTCCGCCTGCCTCAATCTGCTTCTTGAATAAAGGAATCACACTTCCGTTGCTTCCAAGTACATTACCAAATCGAACCGCTACATATTCTGTCTTAGAACGATTATTGTATGTCTGAATAATCATCTCACAGATTCTCTTGGTAGCGCCCATAATATTCGTTGGGTTTACTGCCTTATCTGTAGAGATCATGACAAAACGTTTTACATTGTATTTATCTGCGGCCTGAACCACTTTCCATGTTCCTAAAACATTATTTTTTACTGCTTCATTCGGGCTGTCTTCCATCAACGGTACATGTTTATGCGCTGCCGCATGATATACGATCTCCGGACGATATTTATCAAAAATCAGATCCATGCGCTTTGTATTTCTTACGGAAGCAATCAATAATACGATTTCTAGAATTGTGCAAATCAAAAAACTTTTTTCATCTTCATATCCTCTTTTTTAAATGTTACAATTTTTTTACATACAGTTATATAATAACAAATTTCACTTCATTTTACAAGCGTTCATTTGGAAGTACATATTTTGTACATCTTTTTATCACATTTTTCTTAAACTATGAAACACGCTCCGCGAGGCCTCTCAAGTTATCGCGGCAGTCGCCAGGGTCTCGTGCAAGCACGGACTTTGGCTCGTTGTGCGCAAATTTAAAACAGATCTTATGAATGTTTAAATTCATAAGATCTGTCAATCATCTTATCGTTGATATACCAACATATCGTCTAATGCCTCTCTACTTTCCGATCAGACTATATGATATTTACTTTCGCATGCTATTTTTTTAAAAATATGCAAGTATTTCCGAATAATTTCTAGCCGAATCTCCATTCATATGGCCATCATAATCTGTGTAAGAATTAATATCATGTGAAAAAACAACTCATAATACGTCGTATTAAAATTTAAATACTGAACTTTTTCTTTTCCGAAAAATGTTTCAAAATAATTCCATGCCTCTTCATAGCTCTCTTGATATTTTTTCAGTGTCTCCTCTGGAATTGGGGTTGTTACAGCTACAAACTCAATCTTTTCTTTTCTGCATAACTTAATTAATTTTTTGCAGATATTCCATACTCTGTACATTAACTGTATCTTCGGAAAAGAGTTTTGGTTGTGTCATTTTCAACGTTGACGTATCTACTGCATATCGCTCAATAAATCCATCTGTATGGTATTCCTGTGAATCACTTTTTTAAATCTGACACACTGTAATCTCTGTTCCACTTTTGGAAACTGTTTTTGGTATCGATTGTATTTCATAGGATAATGAATACTCATACCAAGGAAATAATACACTCGAAAATCACAATCCAGCAACAAATCTCCAAAATATTCGGCTTTAGAAACAGAGATTGGAAACTGATGATAAAAGAGCAAATAATTATTTCCTTCTTCTTTTTTGAGTCGCAAAGTACCCGGGATCCACTTCATAAATGATTCGTTCTGGTTTCTGCTTCTCAAGCAATAATTTTGCTAAATAATATGCGTCAATTCCGTATTCTCCTCCAACACAAAGGTTATGTCCCTGTCCTTCCCTGTCACGGATGAAATTGTTTTGGGATCTATATTCATCTTTCCATGAGAAAGTTCCCATAAAGATGTCCTGATGTTTCTGTGTCGTCACTGTATGAATATCATTTCTCATAAAAGTACATGGATACAATATATAATCCAGTCCAAGTAATATTACTATAATTAAAGCAATTGCTATAAATCATTCTTCTTATTCTTTTTAGAATTGTGCATATATAAATCCCCTCACTGCTGCTGTAGAGCCAAAAAAATCCAATTGAAAGTAACAGTCCTGCATAAAGAATAAATTGAACCGCAAACTTCTTTCTGAAATTTCTCTCTAATCTTGATTCCACGTTCCTGTAATACACTTACAATAAACAAAACTATACATCCACCTAGAAGAATCATCAACGCATATGGCGTAAATGCAAC
>VOFH01004263.1_pt1 | contig 18470 bp, 33 predicted proteins | sample 5384091 | NCBI WGS metagenome assembly VOFH01 (sample SAMN12384727, study PRJNA508395) | human gut metagenome | isolation source: healthy gut G | host: Homo sapiens
AATTGTTGTGTATATAAACCAACTAGATCGTTTTTTGTTTTAATTAAAGGACATCCGAATGGAGTGATAGATCTTCATAGTTGAACGAAACTTATGATAATGAAAGCATCTTAGTAAATGAGAAAGCATGTTGCCTTATTAGCCCGGTCCAGCAGGCTATATATAAAGTGATTTATGCTTCCTGTGCAACTTATCTCCGAAAGGTGAATAACAGCTGTAATAATTTAACTACAACCATGAGAATTTTGGACATCCTGGACGGTATAACTGGTCCTGAGTTAATGAAGATCAAAAAACAAGCTGTCCGTCTTGGTGCGATATCTGCCTGTATCGCTACTGCCGCTGACTAAGAGCCCCATAAAACATGAATGACAAGTGAAAAGTGATCAGATTTACTTGGACATGGGTGCTCATGGGCATCATCCTCCATGAAATGATGGCATGGGGTAATCCTAGTTACCATGAATATTCTTTCTTCCAATGTAAAAAGATAGTAGTGGGTGGAGAGCATGGCCTGTGAGAAGACGATTTAATATTCATAAATAGTTTACCTGATCGCAACCCCAGTCTGTCAAAAAGTAATAAAAAGAACCTGAATATCATACCTTGAGCACAATCTTATGAGGAGTTCACTGGTGATTAATTGATATTCTTCCTTACATCATCATAAACCCAATCTGACCCTATGGGGATTGAGGCTTAGTTTATATTCTATGGTCTTGGAACTCCCCGCACGAAAGTTCCAAAGTGGCCTGCTGATGCCGTTGATCCCCATTATCGTTTGCCATTACTGCTGTGGAAGAAGGCAGTCATTGAGGCCGAATGCCATTTATCAGAGATCGGAGGCTGAACGGATATTACATCATAAACACAAGCTAAGAGAACAAAACGGCCTTCTTGCTACTTCTGCCTGATGATGGTGTGAACGGTGAAAGGATAATATTGTTGAGTGGCCTATCGGGGGTATTGAAAACGGAGGGCTCTGGGCCCAGAACTCATCCTATTCTTTGAACGTGCTGAAGAAATTGGTGCCTATGGTCGGGAACTGACGCACCTACAGCAGATAACATCAAGGATAATGATATCCATGAAAACATCCAATCTTGTATATTGATGAATCATTGATCTATAACGAGTAAAGCCCTACTAACAAATATTGAAACGAAGAAAGAATATCTTAAGTTGGTTAATTGAACCCATGAGAGAAGAATATGAATGTATGATTGGCATCTTGCAGATGCCAAAGAATTGGTCCGGTTCAACTGAAACTGAGGCTCTTATCCTGAAGAACATCCCTGGGATGAAACTGAAGAGTTTGGGTTCTAAAGGATTATCAATATGAAAGTCCAACCATCCATCAGAAGATCAAAAGTCCAGCAATTGAATCTGGAAGAGACTGATGTCGATCTTTTGCCATGACGATTTTAAAGACTGCACATTACAGATGAGAAAAGCCAGTATCCTGTTTTATTCATGTGCGTGAGCCCAAAAAGAAATTGCAGAATATGGATTAGATTTAATTAAACTGGCTAATTATAGTGATGAGTACTGCCTGAGATCTGTGGCTGAGATGAGAGGGTCAACTTTAAAATGAGACCCCACATTATATCTTTAATCTAAGAGACTTAATCATGAAGATGAAAATCCATTTTGTATAAACTGGTAAGAAAAAGAAACATCAACTTTACCATGATTAAACCAGAAACTTGGGTGTTGGCAGTTCACACCAAAATATAATCATTGAATCGGTACCTGAATGTGGCTGGATCAACTTTATGGATTGTCTGATGATGGCCATCGCATAAATTTCTTCACCTGGCAGTTGGTCACCAGCCTGGGAGCCAATGAACATAAGATGGTGATCAAATGGAAATGACAGAATCAATTGATCGATCATGGGTCATGAGTATTTGGCCGTGCCTTTCAACTTAGAATTATAAAGAATTTCATAGCATTAGAGATAATTGATCCATCTGCCTCTAATAATGACTGCAATTTGCCCAGAGTGTTGATGATGAGCAAATTAATCAGTCCAAACAGCAGAATGCCTATTGATGATTCTGAATTTAGTACAGTCATAAAACCCTACATACAGAAATGCATTTCAGAGCCTTTTCTCCTGATTATCTTGAACGGCATTGTAATTTGGCTACTTATAGGAAAGAACCTCCGAAGTACTTCACACAATGTATACTGAATTAAGCCTTTTTGCCATTAGAGAATGATCTGCCACATCCTGCCTCAAAATTCCTTGGCCTCAACTTTGTGGGCTGAACTACAAGTGTCATATATGGAGCCTAATGGAAGCCATGCCAGAGACTGATGACTGTTTTATGTTTGGATTATGGTGGAGGCAAAATGAACAATAATGACTGATTTGAATTTGGTAAATATATAAGCACTGGATCTCAAACATCTGTTTCTCCCATTTCGAGCCAGCAACGCCCTGGCCTATGATCTCCTTATGACAGCATAACCTGGTCCCTGTCCCTGTACCTTCTGACTTTAATTGTATCTGTGAGGCATGTCACAACACTGGTTTTAGATGCCTACCTGGAAGGGATGAACATCCAAATAATGTTATTTTTAATGTCCCTGTCGACTTTACTGACCTACTGAGATCCGGCAGAAAGTGAAAGACGGGGAAAAACATTGAAGAACCCAAATGGAACCAGCTGGAAACTGGTTAAAACGAAAGGTGACTGAACTGGGGTATTAGCTATATCGGCTGTGTTAACGAGGCCCCTGTGGATGAGAAGGATTGATGCCATGCAGATTGACTTAAAGACTGCCTGGATGAGGTCGGTTAGTGAGCAAGATGTCCAATGCCTCCCGTAAAAACCATGATGAGACTGTCAGCATCTGCCAGAACTAAGAGTTTTGAGACAAACCAACTGTCGATAATACCGATGGTGGCCACAGTGCAATCAAGCTGTTGAATTGGCGGAACCTACAATGTTGAATGAGAATTACCCACTCTGGGGCCAGCTTCCTAGTATTTGGATTATGTCCTGGAGTTTTGATGGAGAGTATCCAGGGTGTCCAAAAGAACCTCTACAAGAATTTTGCATGAGGCGCTGGCCGACAACTCAACGTGGACCCAAGCCCTACAAGTGGGATATTTTCTCCTGCCAATGTGTTCGCTAGTGGGCCGACGCTATAAAGGAATGCGGATTTCCGGCATATCAACTATAAGCCTGCCTGGCTCATTGGCACACTACCTGAATGCATAAATGCAATGATTTGCATGATGGCCTTCCCTGACATGCTAAGGGAACAGGTGAAATGAACGTTGGTAATTATAAATTGATAAATAAATAATGAGGCCTGCCATCATTAGAGCCACCAGTGGGCAGGGACATGATGATTTCACTGACCCATCGGATTCATTTCAACAATGAATCAATAGTCTATTATACCTAGGCTTATTTGATAATAAAGTGTAGAGTGGCAATGAGCCTTCCTAGCCTTATCATGAGCAAAAACTGATATGACCCATAAACATTGTATAATTAACAATGGTGCCATTGTCAAAGAAAAGAAATAAGAATTATACCGGAATATATGAACTATATTGCCTTTGAGAACTAGTCTAATATGTGAGAGAGTCAGTCCACAGCCCAAGCATCATGGGAGCTATGCCTAAATATAAGGCCCTGAATGATAACTGATCTGATAAGTGTGACAGTCCCTGCAGCTGCAGATGAATCCTATATCCAGGGCCCTGGCTGGCCTGAACTTATTCACCTCTGTATTCTCCTGGATGGAAGTTCAATGAGCCCAGAGGCTGATGGCCTCTTCATGCCTCCCTGTTCACAGGAGGATCCTGCCTATAAGCTGGGTCTTTCTCCAGCATATCCCATTTGGTACCTAATTTAAAGCCACAACATTAAATTTTGCCTTGCTTCATTGATTATTGCCAAAGTAATTGCCTCTAATTTTGGCCTTACTAAAATTCGGCCCAAAGAATACAGCATCCCGGATGCCCTCCATCCTTATGATCCCTGTCTTGTTGCCCTTTTCCAGTAGAGACCCCAAAACCAGCGGAGCCGTAAAGGCGGCTCCTATAACGCCCGCGGACATGGTTTGACAGTGACCAGATGAAATCAGGCGGATAAATGGAGCCGATTACCACTACCACAAGAATGATGCCCGTGGCAAACCTGGATATTCTGACGGATTTACCGGAATCCTGCACACTACTCCTGGCGCAGTAATAATCTTCGTAAATATCCTTGGTCACTGCGCCGGAAGATGTCAGTACCAGGGCCACTGTGGTGGAAAAGACCGGCGACCAGTATCCCGCAGAGAAATATCCTGACACAACTGCATTGGTATGTTCTGCCACCAGGGGTGGGGAACAATGGCGTCCACATTGTCAGACTTTTCTCCAAAAAGCTTAAATGCCGCGGCGCCAATCATGGCAATGGAAACCATGAATATAATTTCCCATACAACCGCAACCTTATCACGGTTCCCACGGTTCTGGAATCCTCAGCCCCATGAACTTTGTCACAAGCTGGGGCTGTCCAACGCAATCAGCGCCCAAACTCCTGCCCAGCTGAACAGCTGCGCGAATGTCGGTCAAAGAACGGCTGGCTGCCGCGAGGGATACCGAACCCATGTACGTCACAGCCTCTGTCACCCCCGCCGCTTTTTGTGATGACAATAACCGCCACCAGCAGGCAGGATACCGCAATGGTGATTCCTGAATGATATCCGTAATTTCCCCAGTATCCGGCAGTTACCAGGTAGCGAAGGATACCACGGCAATGACCACCACGCCCATGGCACAAGGAATCCCCACAATGGCATGCATGGCGTCTGCAATACCCTTCATGGCTGAGATTGCATACGGCACCATCATAACCGACACAAAAAGGGTTTCGCCAGCAGCCTGAACCGGTTGGACTTATGCCGGATGTAAGAAACCTGAGAGGGACGACATTTGACATTTAATCGCTCTGAAAGCGCCCGCATCTTCGGACGAAAACACAATAAAGATCAGGAGGAAAAAAACACTTATCATAATCTCAAACACCGCAGCATATCCAAGGCCGTAATTGATAATACATGGGCGGGTCCCCGATGATTGCGACCGTGCTGACATAGGCAGCCCCGTAAGAAAAACTGTCGCCCCTCACTGTCTTCCCCAATCCAGAAATCATCTGATGATTTTACTTTCCGGCTCATAAAGACCAACCCAATTAATATCCCCATATATATGACAGCCATGATAATCTGAAGCCAACCTATTTTCATGAAATCCTCCTCTCCAAAACCAATGTCATATTCTCTTTTCTGGTCATTCCTCCTCATCATCTGTCTGGTTAAATGACCAGTAGTAATCCGATTTCTTCTTCCACCATTTCGAGCGGAGAATCAATTCAGTTATGAGAGGGCATCAATTAGCAGATGCATACGCAGAAACGTTCCCAGGGCAGTCCCAACGGTCCCATAGTCAACCTCCTTTCCATGAAATAAAAAAATATCTATAGACAAATTGTGCTATTTTTATCTAAATACACAACGAATATGTTTTTTGTATATATGGAAAAAATACATTTAAAAGCCCAAAAAAGTCTTTTACATCCCACTTCAAAGTCATTTGAATCATATATGGGCATCTGTTCGAGGATGACCAGGGAAACGTATAATTTAACATAGGCATACAAATCATTGACATCCACGTGGAAAAATTCCTTTAATTTTTCAATCTTCTGTAAACCGTATTCTTATGCATAAAGAGCGCCTCTGCCGTTCTTTTTTCACACTTCCGCCGGAATAGATATAGATTCGCAGGAAGTTCATGTAATCACTCCCATACTTCTTATCATACTCAAAAAATCTTATACACGCTGGGGATGGCTGACTTTCCATGGTAAATTCTCCGCAGTTCACACTGGTTTTCACAAGATAAGTCACAATGCTGTCCGCAAACGCGTAATAATGTACTCCGTTTAACGTGTTAAACAGCACCCTGATTGCCTCCACCGACTTTGCTTATATCCAATGGAAATATTCACAATATTAAAAAAATCCGTAGCTCAATCCCCATAAAAATTCCGTTCCACCAGGAAATCCTCTATTCCCAGATGGGTCATGGGAATCATATTCCTCCCGCACAAGTGCCTGTCAGCAGACACACGTAGTAATTTTTCGTGGCTGAACACCTGGCGTTCAGTCTCTTTGACAGTTCCTCCACGTCGTTGACCTTTGTCTTGCCCAGGCTCACATCAATCAGCAGCACATAATATTTTTCCTTTCACCCATCCTGCTTTTAACAGCTCATTGAGCAATCAGTTCCGGCTGGGCGGGAATTCTTCGGATCATCCTCCAACAGCCTCGTCCAGCCGCGAGATTGGCTACGGGATGCCATTGTTAATAAAATGTATAGCACTGCAGGGATATTACAGATTTTCTTTAGAAAAATGATCCGTCACCCGGTCAAACCTGGTATTCCTTTCGGCCAGCACACACCACCGCTTTTTCCCTCTGGGATTGTATAATGGACAATCATCAATGGATACGGATTCATCGGAACACTCCTGATAACATATATTCAAAAATGCTGTCCCTTTTTAGACACTGCCTTAAAATCAATGCTGGTAATCCACAAAAAATTCATCTTCCCCATCAAACCCAATACCAGCGGTTTATAATCCTCCCGCAGCAGGATACACGGATTATCCATGACCCTGAAATCATGTCTGTCTCCGATGAGCGGAATGCAGTTAACTTTCCTGCATCTTTGAGCAGGGACTCCTTGGGTTATAATTCAGAAGTATCTTCTGCAGCACCTCATAAAGATCCGTTTCCCCCGCAATGACACAGGTATTTTCGGATTTGGGTTGACGGCTGCTGAACACAGCATCCTCCAAATAAGAATAATAGGATCCGTTCTGCCTGGACCCCATACCTGCCTTACCCTTCCATGGGGCCCGGTATATTTGTACTGATTTTGTCTGGTATAACACCTCCAATAGAATTCTGATGTCCATAAATCCCTCCTGTTCGTAACCAATCGTTGTGCAGCTAAATAAGATTTATTTTCATTCTATAATCCTAATATAAAAGCCACAGAAAATGCGATTGAATGAATAATCAACGTTGAACTGTTTTTAGAAAATACAGGAATATTACTTAGATGGCATAGCCTGCAATCCATTGCCCGTATGCTGTATTGAGGTTAAACCCAGGCAAATCTTTCCTCACCACTTGAAGAACTGCCATTAAAGCAATTAAACTAAAAACCACCGGTGAACCTCCTATACTCTGGCTATTTGGATAAAGCATTGAAAAAAATCATATTTGTTAAGGAACCTGTCACCAATGAAAAATCATTAATTTGATTTCATTTTATTTTCCCATCTAAGAAATACAAAACCCAGTATAACGCTGCTGCATTAATAATTAAATGAAAACAATTCACATGCACTAATAAACCGGTAAAAATCGGTAATATTGGTTTTCGATGATATTGGATTTCCTTTGTTTGATAATAAGTGAAAAGCAATCTGCTTTAAAAGATGCGAGATATATTGTCCCCACATAATAATCCATACATTTCTGTGTACATCTTTGCACCTCCGCAAAATCCAATCTGCTGGTCTGCGCCTGTTCCGGCTTCTGCGCCAAAGGCGCCCAGGGCGTGCTAATTTTACTCCATTATATAATATTTCAAAACAAAATATAGCAATGCATATTTATTCTCATATGCATTGCTATATTATTAAATAACCGGTTTTTTTTCTTTTTCGCCGTCGCATAGGCAACGGAAATGGTTCACACTATAGGCACAAGCATGATAATACTTCCTCCGTCCGCCGGGATGGCGCTTAAAAAGCCTTTTTTATAAAGAAACAGTACTCGTTGCTGTCAGGATGGAAAAGGCGCCGCTTTTTTCATTTCCAGACAAAAATTGGGCAAAAGATACACCCGAACAGCGCCGGGAGCAGAAGGCTCAGTCCATTGGATACAGACGCCGGAAGCCGGCTTAATACAGCCTGCCCGCAAAAAGACCGCTACAGCCAGTATACCAATGCTGACAAAGCATGTTATGGAGATGGCAATGGTGGAAATCAGCGAACCTTTTTGGGTCCCCGGGTCCACCCCGGCTGCTTTCTGGGCTGTTATGGCGCAGGGCATACGCATATTGGATGCATTTCCCTGCCAGTGAGCAGAGAAGCATGCCTGTGACGCCCTGTACCGGGAAATAAGCCACTGGCTCCGATATCCACCACGGAAGGTTAATCAGCAGCCAGGCAAAGTGCCCTTTACGATAGCCGGCCAATCCGGTGTGACCCCCATCCAATCCAGGTATATAAAAATGGAGCAAAGAAAATAATGTGCTTGCCAATAATACAAACCGTCCAACCCTCACAATTGAGGGCAGATATTCTTTATTATATACATCCTCCATCTTTTGGTTTTCCACCTTTTTCGTTTTTCATCCTTCCATCCTCCGCTCTATACGAATAATCCCAAACACATACCGGCAGACATGGAAATTAACAGTCCCCATTCCAGAAGCCATTTTTTCCCTTGTCCTTTTCTGTATGGCCTGCAGCAGAAGCATTACCGCGAATCCTCCGCCAGCGCCACTGTTGACGCATCCATTTTCAGTATGTAAGGGCGTCCACATGCGTAGCAGCCAGAATCGCTTTGCAGTTGATATAATAGTTGCCACGGTTGCGTCCTTACCGCTGATTTTCCGGATCACCTTATCCATCTTAGTACAGAGAAGGGCCGGGATAACAAGATATCTGATACAGCCGAATGCCATCAGGAATACGGTTGTCTGAAATATACCTGGCGTCAATGTGGCTGCCGCGCTTGCAGTTGTCCTTAAACGCATCTGCCGCAATTCCTACAGACTGCAGTTCATACCCCACATTTCCACAACCGAAAGCCGCAGCAAGGCTGTGGGCGCCCTTTACCATAACCAGCAGGGGATATCATGCCCACTGCAATGACTACGGAAGGAGCCACCGCAGATATGCTGCCTGCTGTCTTAACCGTTATGCTGATTTGTTTCCTTTGTAACCCCAATACTTTTAGCCACCTTGATGCTTTTTAACAGAAAAATAGGCAGCCATACCTAATACCAGTGCAATGGACATAAGTGTAATCATCCATAACATAGGGCTGTTGACAAGTTGTTGAATTTCCCTTGGCATGTGAAAACCCTCCTCCAGAAGTAATAAAAAATCTATAAATATAGGAATATTATAGTTTTTTTGGATGAATACAACAATGTAAAAAAAAAAGTCCATTATTTTCTCTTATATTTGTGAAACAGTTCACGTTGACATAATTTTTTTCACATGCAATACTTATTGTAGCAATTTAGTTCTATAGACCCTTTAAATCCATATGGCAATTGGAAATACATATAGCAATTGAAATACATATAGCAATTGAAATCCATATATCACGCAATATATTATAAGCAAAAGAGAGGATAATCATATGAAAAAACCAATTATTGTAGGAACAGCTTCGTGCGCTGAGCTGAAAAAGCTTGCTGAAAAGAATGCTGTGGTGATGATACCAATGGAGCTGTTGAACAGCACGGTCCCCATCTTCCCGTGGCCACAGACACCATACTGGCCCAGTGGATTGCTGAGCGCGCGGCAAAGAGATGTTGGATAAAGGGATTCCTGTTGTGATTGCTCCTGCCTTTGTCATTGCCAATTCCATGCACCACATGCATTTTCCGGAAGTCTCAGTCTTACACCGGGAACCTTTATACAGGTTCTAAAGGAGCAGTGCAGGGCAATCGCGGTCCAGGGTTTCCGAAAAATTGCCATTATAAACGGACACGGCGGAAATACCGCGCCTATTGATGTGGCATTAATTGATATTAACCAGGAGCTGGGATTTCCTGTATACAACGTTCCATATACGGCTGGGGTTGATGAATCGCCTTTCCTGGACAAACAGAACTATATGATTCATTCCGGAGAGGTTGAGACTTCCCTGATACTGGCCTATGATGAATCATTGGTGGATCCCAGCTACACTCAACCTGAGCGGGAATTCTGGTGATGCAGCGATTACGAGGATTGCGGCGCCCTCTCTACCTTCCATTACATGGAAAGCCACACTGAAAACGGAATTATGGGAGAAAGCTGTGCTGCCTCCAAAGAAAAAGGGATTGCCCTGGCGGACGCTTACTGCAACGCCTTGTGGAAGTACTCTCCGACGAAAGACTGTGGAGTGTCCCTGTATGATGGGTTCTGATTTCAGATAAGCAGAAAATAAGAATATCTCGATCCTGGGCTGGGCAGCCTCCGGCTGCCGGCCTTTTCCGGTGACAGGAGCCGGATTGGCCGTGATAAAGCACAGGCAGCCATTGACCAGGCAATCTCTTCGGCATCAATAAAATCACCGGCAAAATTCAATATCCAGCACATCGTCAAAGCTGATTTTTCGTATTTACCACCTGAAGGACCCGGTTGTTGATATTGAACCGGCAACCATCCCGGTCACCTTCAGGTATTCGTCTTTATGAAAGTAAACCACACCGATTATCATTCCCGGCTCAATCTGCTGCATTTTCCGGTTCAGTTCTTCAGACATGTCCTCTGTCAGAATGATTTTGGGCACCACTACCCGCTCTTTTTTCCGCCAGTGCTTCCGGCAGTCCCTTAAGGGCTGCAAACGGAAGGAATTGTTTTGCCCTGTCCTGAACAGACATCTTTGCCCTTGGTCTACCTGCCATCTCTCTTCCTCCGGCTTTTGTGTTCTGTGCCTTCACGCTCTTTGCCGCACTCTTTTGCTTTTGTTCCCGCCATCCTTATAAATCCCGCTTTTTATGGCCTCCAATCTGCTGGTTCCGTTCCTGCATGGTGGACGCCTCCCTGCAGATTTATCCCTTTAAGGATTGCATTCTTCCCAAACTTCTTTCTTTATATCCAGCATGGCTGTCTGCAGTTTACGGTTCCGTTCCAGCTCCTGCACATCGGTAAACATGCTGTATTGCCTGTACTCCTCCTCAATCACGTGGTTCACAGAAATGTTAATGCGGTGTATGGCCAGATTAGGATTGGCAATACGCTCAAACAGGGCGGACACTGCGGGAACCAGAATGATATCTGCATTTGTCTCCGCGTCCAGGGACGCTGTTCCTCTGGAGGACTCAACTGCCAGCTGCCTGAATATCCCACCTGTAAGGTCACTGAGTCCGACACCAGGTTCTTTCCACCATCTCCAGACACAGCAAATCCATCATTTCTTCACAATCAGCTTTGCATCATCAAAGCTGTAATCGCATCCCAGGACCTGTCCGCTGGTGAGGCAGTTTGTTCTGGCCTTATAAGACCTGATAGCCGCAATGGTGGCTGTCTCCCTCCCCCATGCATGGTCGATCAGCAGCCCGCATCCACGCCAAACAGTTTATACAAAAAGTCTTCATCAGTCCCGGCAATGTCCCCACCGTATGAATCCTGTACTTTTCCAGCTTTGCGGCAATCCCCCTTCCAATGCGCCAGAAATCTGTCAGCGGCTTGTGGTCCCAGAGAGTTCTTTGAAAGGTTTCCTCGTCCAGCTCTCCGATAAAATCCGGGAATGCTTGGCCGTTATATCCAGGGCAACCTTGGCCAGGTAGAGGTTGGTGCCAACCCGCAGGTGGCCCGGATACCATATTCCCGCAAAATATCAGCTATAATGGTCTGCCCTAGCCCCTGGCCGTCATCTGGTAAAGGGGCAGGTAATTGGTTACATCCATAAAACACTCATCAATGGAATACATGAATATCTTCCTTTGAGATATATTTCAGATATATGCCGTAAATTCCGGCTGCATAATCAATATATAGCTGCATACGGGGCTGAGCCATGATGTAATCCACACTCTTTTGGAATCTCAAAAACGCGGCATCGGTTATGGATTCCCAGCTCTTCATGGCAGGGGAAATGGACAGGCAGATAGTCTTCTCCGTCCGCTCCGGGTCCGCCACCACCAATCTGGCTGTCATGGAGTCCAGCCCCCGTCCACACATTCCACAGAAGCATAAAAAGGACTTTAAATCTATAACAATATAGGTCCGCTGTTCCACGATTACACCTCCTCTCCGCAGAATATCCAGTCCGGTTTTTTGTTTATTTTCTTAATCTGTAGTTTATTTTATCTATTATTGTTCTGTACCCTTTATTATACTGCTTCTGTCCGTAAACCGCAAATATTATATTCGAACATTTGTTCTTTGACTTTTTCTTACATAAAAGCGGGCCTGCTATTGACAGAAGCCCTGAGGTCAATATCTTTTTAATATCTCCCTGATATGCATCATCTCATCTGATTTTTCAATATTTAATGCAAAAAAAGAAAGTTCTTGAATCATCTTTCTATTTATCCGGTCACACAAACCATCTGCTAATAGATTCCATATCCTGCCTTAACAGCTCCATCTGCCTGCCTTCAGGCGCAAGTTCCCTCAGCGGCAACAGATTGTAGTAATTTTCAATGACAATCCATCCTTCAAATCCATGTTCCTTCAGGAATCTCATCTGTCCCTCAAAGTCTGTATTGCCCCGGCCCAGCAGCCGGTCGCCCGGTCCGGCTTCTCCGTCCTTGTGTGAAGCACGCTGTCCATCAGGGATACAGGTGTTCCAGCTGTTCACACTGGTGCATATCAAAATTAAAACTTAAAATTCTGGGTATCATAATGGACCTTTAAGTTATCCGCCCCAATATCCGCAGCAGTTCCTCCTGTTCCTTCCAGCCCAATGCGTTCTCCGTGAGAATCAGGATTCCCTCCGGAGCCGCCAGCCTGCAGGCAAAGGAAAGGGCGTCTTTGGTATGTTCCACATGGCGTCCGCATGTAATCAGATTCTCAATGAAGTTGGGAATCATGATTCTGTCAATTCCCATACGTTTGGCCGTCTCAACCCCCAAGGGCTATCTGGTCATATGCAATTCGTCCGTGTTCCGTATTCCTGCCGTTGATGAATTCGTTGACCATCACATCATTGAGCACCAGGGCCGGATATTCTATGCCGTACTACTCTTTTTATCCTCCAGATACCCTTCCGCTTCCCTCTGAGCCAGCGGATATCCCGCCTCATAGCTTCCCAACTCCAGCTGGATTCCATCCAGGCCCGCGGCCCTGGCTGTCCTGGCAGCGTAGGTTCCGCCGCCTGGCAGTCCCCAGGCCACCGCCCCTATCTTAACCTTCTTTTTCCATTCTGACCTCCTATCATCACTCCAGATTGCTGTGATTCCGGTACATGTCATCGCTGCTGATACCATGTTTCTCCATCAGACACAGAACAATGATATCCAGCAGGATGGCTATACTCTGCTCAAACAGGCTTCCCATAGGCTGCACGGACGCGTCGCTTCCGTGTGGTTTTGGAGGAAGCATCAATCGTTATCACAAAGTCACTGAGCACTGCAAGTGAGGATGTTTCACTGGTAGTAATCAGCATAACTGCCGCCCCCACTTTTTTGCCTTGGCCGCGTGTTCCACCAGCATGGGAGTCTCCCCTGACGCGCTGCATATGAGAAGCATGTCATCCCTGGTAATGGCCGGAGTGGTGGCTTCCCCGACCACCAGAGCCGTAAACCCCATCTGTATTAGCCGCATAGCGAATCCTTCCGCCTTCAGCCTGCTTCTTCCCACACCGTCACAGAATATTCGTTTCTCCCGGTTTACCGCTTCCACCAACGCTTCCAGGCTTTTGTGGCTGATACCTGACACACTGCGGTTTATCTCCATTAATACTGTCTCGATTATTTTTCCACTGTCCATACGTTTTACGCCCGCTTTCCGACCATTGCCTTAAATGCAGATAACGCAGACCCTTCCGACTTGATATAGTCGATGTATGCGGCTATGAGGATTACTATTCCCTGTACCACATACTGCCAGGAGGAGTCGATTCCCAGAAGGTTCATACCGTTTTCAGGATACCGATTACAATAACACCGATGACCGTACCGGAAATGCTGCCTTTGCCGCCGCTCATGCTGGTTCCGCCCAGTACAACCGCAGCGATGGCGTCCATCTCAGCTCCGTCACCCCATAATCATGGTAGCGGTAAATGTCCTTCCCACGGTCAGCACACCTGCCGGGAAGCCAAAAAATCCGCTGAGTACAAACACGAAGAATGTAACCCTTTTACATTGATACCTGAATATTCAGATGCAATTTTGTTGCCGCCTGTGGCATAGATATGTCTGCCCAGACCGGTCCGGTTCAGTATAAAGGATGTGAGCACCACCACCGCTATAATCAGGTACAGCTGGATGGGAAGCCCCAGAATACTGCCCATTCCCAGAAGGTATAAGGGTCATCCAGTACTGCAATGGTCTGAGCATGAGTATAAATTCTGGCAATACCCCTGCCGATATTCATGGTGGCTAATGTGACAATGAAAGCCGGTATGGTTGTTCTTGAAACAATGATTCCGTTCAGCACCTACCGGGGTACCGCACAGAATACCGATGAGGATTCCCACCGGAACAGGAAGTCCTACCCATGTAATCATGCCCCGCTGACACATCCGGTAACAGCGATGACAGAGCCTACAGACAGGTCAATGCCGCCCAAAGGATGACAAAGGTCATGCCGCATGCCAGGTAGAGGTTGATGGTAATTTGACGCACCACGTTAAAAAAGTTTGTAACTGTTGCAAACTTATCCGTCAGGACAGTCAGGCCTAAGCACAGGATGACCAGTCCCATAAGGATACCAAAATTCATTTTGACCGTATTTTTCATTGTTTGTCCAAATTTGTTCTTCATGGCTGCTCTCTCCTTATAATTCCATCGTTGCTAATGACATAATCCGTTCCTGTGAAAACTCTTCCCGCTCCAGGACACCGGTTGTATGCCCCTGGTTCATGACTACGATCCGGTCACACATGTTAATCAGTTCCGGCATTTCAGATGATATGAAATGATGGATAAGCCCTGCCGTAAGCCTGTCAATCAAGTGGTAAATATCTGATTTTTGTCTTTACATCAATACCTCTGGTGGGTTCATCCAGAATCAGTATGTTTTGGTTGCCAAAAGCCATCTGCTGATGATTACCTTCTGCTGGTTTCCTCCGCTGAGCCTTCCGATAGGCTGCTCCACCCCGGCGTATTTGGTTTGCATGACATCATCCACATACTCCCTGGTCAGTGCCAGCTCCTTATCCCAGTCATATCGTCCGTTCTTTAAAAACTCTCTCAGCACCTCGATGGTGGTATTGAAACGATTCCTGGATTGCGTAAATCCCTTCCTTCTTCCTGTCCTCGGGCACAAGCCCGATTCCATATCCCATGGCATCCCTGACGCTGTTAATCTTAGCCTCTTTCCCGGAAATATAAATTTTTTCCCTTTTCTTTCTTCCTGAGACCGAAGATACATGTCATTGCTTCCTGAACGCCCGGATCCAACTAACCGGAGAAGCCCAGCACTTCTCCCTTATGTAATCAAAGGTTACATCCCTCACTTCCCTGCCGGACAAAAGATGCTCTATCTTTAGTACAACTTCATCCTTGGCGTGGTTATGTTTCTCATAAAGGTCTCCCAGAGAACGCCCCACCATCAGGCTGACCAGTTTGTCATGGTCTGTCTCCTTCGTCACCACGGTGTCCACATATTCGCCGTCACGCATAACCGTTATCCGGTCGCAATAATATCAATTCCGACATTCTGTGGCTGATATAAATGATGCCAACGCCATTTTCCTTCAGTTTACGGATTGCCTTAAATAATACTTCCCACTTCGGTGTCCGTTAGGGATGAGGTAGGCTCATCCATGACAATAATCTTGGCTCCAAGGAAATAGCCCTTATAATCTCTATCATCTGCTGCTGTGCAATATTCAGTTTTCCCCACCAGATCTGTGGGCTTAAGCGACAACTCCATTTCAGCCAGGAATTTTGCTGTCTCAGAATTCATTTTATCCGTATCCACGGTTTCCCAGCCTGGTTCTGGGTTCCTGTCCCAGGAAAATGTTCTCGGCTATGGTCATATAGGAGATCAACATAAGTTCCTGGTGTATTATCCTGATTCCGTATTTCTTGGCGCTCTCCACATTTGTGATATCCGCCTTCTGCCCGTTTACATATATCTCACCGCCATCCTGGTATATGCGCCGCCCAGTATCTTGATTAAGGTGGATTTGCCAGCACCGTTCTCACCCAGCAGGGCATGGACTTCCCCTGGCGCAGTTCCAGCTTTATCTTGTTTAATACCCTTACTTCAGAAAAAAAGATTTACAGATATCTTCCATCCTCAGCAACTGTTCCATATCCCGTCTCCTTTGCTATGAGCACTTAGCGTCCGTCTTTCGGTCGCTTACGTGCGATGCATGTTAAACTTCACCCCGTTAAGGATCTGTGCGGACCCGGTGGGCGCGGTCCGCCCCTGGAAAAGGGCGGCATTATGCGCCGCCCCTGCCGGTATTACTGTTTTATTCTCTCTTCATTTGTTCTAACATTCATTCCGCTGTCTGCACGCCCTGATGTTATATCCTACTGCCATCCTGCGCCCAGGTACTCCTGAATGTTGGTGCTGTCGATGGTAAATGCGGGAACATCAATCTGGAACTGCGCTGGCTTCTCACCGGAAAGGATAGTCATGGCCACATCATAGCAGTTGGTGCCAATCTTGATTGGGGACTGTGCAGCTGTCATCCTGTAAATGCTGCCTTCCTTGGCAATTACCTGCTTGGCCTCCGGAGCGCCGTCCACACCATAAATGGATACATTGGCACCTGAAGTCGTGCACGCTGCATATGCGCCCATTCCTGCCTGATCATTGATAGAGAAGATAGCCACGATGTCCGGATGCGCCTGTAAAATGTCGCTTGTGATGTTCTGTCCCTTTTCAACAGTACCTTCCGCGTCAAAGGTGTTGCTACCACCTCAAAGCCTTTGCCTTCGATGGTTTCTAAGAACCCTTTCTCTCTGTCCAGGCAGGCGCTGTTGGCCGGATAGTTAAGAACCGCAATGGGTCCTCCTTCCGGAAAATCTTAATCATTGACTCTGCACAGAGCTTGCCAGCCTGAAAGGTTATCCGTTGCCACATAGCGTCAACCAGGTCTAAATTTGCTACGGATGAGTCAAAGTTGATAACCGGGATTCCAGCCTCTTTTAACTTCTGGAGAGCCGGTGCAACGGCATCCCTGTCAACGGGTTCAGGAAAACTGCGTCCACATCCTGGGCAATAAAATCCTCGATAATCTGGATCTGCTTGGTGCTGTCCTGCTGTGCGTCCACCACAACGGTCTTATTGCCGTCGGCTTCTGCTGCTGAAGTGATGGAATCTGCCACAGTTTTTAAAGAAATCAGATTCAATCCGGTATGTAACGCCAAAGGTCTTTCCTCCCTTGTCCGGAAGAAGCATCTGCACCGGACGAAGCTTTTTCGCCGGCTGCTGCCAATGGTATTTCCTGCTGCTTCTGTGGTGTTTTCTTCGGCCGCGGCAGCTGCCTGGGTAGTCTGTTTGCTCTGGCTTGCGCTGTTTGAGCAGCCAAATATAGAAGCGGCTGCTAAAGCAATTGTAACTGCTGTTGCAAAACGTTTTTTCATCATAATGATTCCTCCATGTGTTTTATTATTTTTCTTACTTTATAGTTCCAGCCGCACGTGCGGCGTACTACCTGCTGCCTGTACTGTATCCAATGTTATTTACCCGGCGCGGTACCGTACCTTTACAGTTCATACAAATCATTAAAATCCTGTTTCATGTGGTCATACAACCGGTCATACGGTGCATGGTACCTCCGGTATACTGCGGCCTCCTCCTCATCCGGAACCGTAACCCGTCCGCACCTGGCCAGCTTTTTGCTGACATCCCACCCGTCATCATACACCCCGGTACCCCTCCGGCCAGGATTGCAACTCCGTAAGCAGGTCCTTCTTCCTGTTCCAGCTGGATGATATTGCAGCCATACAGAGCTGCCATGATGCGCCGCCAACCGGCGCTCTTGCTTCCTCCGCCGCAGACCCTCATATCCTCCACTGCAATCCCGAGATTTTTAAGGATATTGTTGCAGTCTGCCAGGGAATATGCGACACCTTCCATGATGGCCCTGAGTAAATGCGCTTGGTATGAATGATATTCAGCCCCACAAACGCGCCCCGGCATCTGGGGTTCATATGACGTCGCCAGGTATGGCATGGTCGCCAGGCGCTCAGCATTTCATCTGCCGCTTCGGTTCGTCGTATGTACTCATACCACTGTTCTTATGGTCCTGGCAAAGCCCAAACTGTTCAGAGAATTGACTGCTGGTCTCGCCATAGTGAACCAGCGTGGCTGTTTTTGCACAGATGGAGACTTTGATCATGAGGTGTGATGATCCCATGTGGGTGCCTTTTGGAGCAGAAGTGCCGATGGATGCTGGTCATCACATACCTGCGACTCCGGGGCGCGCCTGCTGAACCATACTACCTTTACATCTGCGGTGGGCTTTGCCAGCCACGGCAGCCAATGATGTCTGGACTCGCCTGCTCCGTAATGCGTGAA